>Ga0315914_1007654_pt1 | contig 14849 bp, 11 predicted proteins | sample MpolenodulesMG_FD_203920 | JGI IMG/M metagenome (GOLD analysis project Ga0315914, IMG submission 203920) | Medicago polymorpha root nodule microbial communities from Los Angeles, California, United States - elongated nodules | ecosystem: Host-associated > Plants > Roots > Nodule | place: USA... | reverse complement strand
GCAATTGTCATTTTATTCGTTTTTCTGGGTTTAACCTCCATTTTTAGCTCAAACCCAGTTAGAAATCTCCACTATAAATACTAGCCTTCCTCATTAAGAATTTCTCGTTCAGAACTGTGGTAGTTCAAGAGGAAGGCTACTTTGGAGCTTCGGGAGAGAATCTATCTTCTCCTAGATTTTCTAGGGTATGTTTTTATCTTTGATAATTTGTGTTTAGTTACCATGTGTAACTAAATCTTTTTAGGTTAGAGTTCTAAGATGAACCTCTATATATTTTTGTTGGATATTTATTTATTTATTTAATATGTCGTTTATTTTATTTATTCTTTTGATCGCTATTAAGTTTTATTACTATATAGTTTTATTTCTATGATGGGTGCAACCCTAGATTAGGTACTTAAGTTGTGATTTGGCCTAATATTGCTATCACTAACTGGATGCTTATATCTTGATATTTATATCCCTTTACTGATAACTATTTGTATAGGAAGTAAGTAATTATTAATTAGCCAAAGATGCCATAGGAACTATTGACCCTAGGCGTAGGTACTTAGTGGATAAATCCCATTGAGTCGGGTGGTGCCTTACCGAACCTAGGAATTAACTGGTTAGTAATTAGGGAAACAAGCACCTAGTTATCCGACTTAAAGTTATAACCTAGTAGAACCATTCTCTTGAAACCCTTAATAAGGTAGACGTAGATTAGGGCTGCCCGTTTGTAGAACTACTAAGTAAGCGTAGAGAGAGTGTGCTATAAGTGTCCTAAGATTCATAGATGGGAAGACCTAAGGAAACCTTGGCCTTCATTGCCTTGGAAACACTGGAAAGCCAATATAAAGTTTATGTTTCAATTACCTTTGAATTAGCAAGACCCTGCACGTAAGGATCACCTTGCGATCATCAGGTGCAATTACCATCGGAGGGAAAAGCCTAAATAGATACTCAGTGTTAAATCCCATTGGGTCAGGTGGCGCCTTATCCATTTAGGAACATCCCAATGGCCTCATTACTTGTATAGTCTACCTAAGATAAATAAACACGACATATCTTTTACTTATTATCCAACAATCAATATACATAGGGGATTCGAAGAATCCTAACCGCTGCTTACTTTTCTGCAACCAAAACAGGTAAACTTGCTCTATTGCAAACAGATAAAAATTGCAAGTATTTTTAACCCTTAACTTTTATATCGTCAACTTAATAAAAATAAGTAACGTGAATTGTTTGGATGAAAGGACAATCCTTGTGGATACGATACTTTACTTATCACTTTATTATTTGGTCAACGATTGGTACACTTGCCATAATTGCAATTGCATCGATAGTGCATCACTGACCCATTACAGATCATCCGCAATGTCAGAGGCATAATGGACAACGCCATGAGGGAGATTCCTGATGTGTATTCAAATCATGTGGTTGTTAGCGTTATGGAGAACATCCAGAAATAGTATAGCGTGCTGGAGGAGGTGGCGGCTCTGCGGATGAGGAGTAGGAGTCATAGTCCACTTTTTAAAGATGAATAAATGAGGTATCTAAATATATATTATAATGCCCCTGGCAGCTAAACTAAACTCAAGACAATTTTTTAAATCCCATAAAACAAGAGAGAGAATGATTGCTATATGGTCCATTTACTTTTTTTCTTTCTCTCCATCAATTAAGCATATTTGGTCCATGTACATGTGATTTTTCAAATGAAGAAATGATATTTGTAAGCATATTTGGTCCATGTACATGTGATTTTTCAAATGAAGAAATGATATTTGTACAACTATATTTTGGTAACTTTTGAACAACATTTTCTCTTAGAGTCTAGTGAATAGGTTATTTCATCCCTGAATTTGTTTGCAACGGTCAATTTCATCCCCGAATTTTTCAAAATGGCCAATAGGTCCCTGGATTTTACAAACGTCTATCAAATTGATGCCTTTGTCAAATCTTGTCGTTAGGAGGAATAATGTGTGATGCTGATCGCTGAGTTGTACTGTCCATGTGTGTTCCACATGTACAAGGACCAAATTGAAAGAAAACATTTCACTTGTCATTTTTCACTTTTCAATTTTTATTTTTCCCCTTTTACCCTTCTTTCAATTTTCTCATTTCATTCATATAAAAACAGTCATTGTCTCTTCTTCTTCCCACTAAAACCATCATCATCTTCATCTCTTCAAAAGCTCTAATTCCCTTACCACCACCAGTTCCATTGTTTTTAAAGTATCTTAGTTCTCCAACTTCATCAACCCTGCCAATTTTTTTTGCAATTTTCATCATGATCCTTTGGCAAAGGGCAAGCGTAGAAAGACCTTCTTGGGTTCTTCAGAGTATTGGCTTTTCTTACATCACATCTTCTAGGGCACCAACAATCAAGCATTCTGACCTCGCCATAAAAGATGAAGCCCGAGTTTGAGAGTTTCGAGAGCTATTTTTGGCCATACGACCACCACCCATCATTACAGACTCAATTTGAATAAGTTTTATAGAAGAATTTTTGGGATTTCGGATTCTAAATGAGAGATTGGAAAATTAGGGTTTCAGATATATATAATTGAGGAAGAAAGAGCCGTTGTACAACGGTCCTGAAGTTAGACTTTTTTTTCTTTCCAATTCGATCAATTTCGTCCCTGCCTTTTTTTTACCTTTCGATCAACTTAGTCCTTGAACATGTGACATCTTACTTGGGAAGCCACGTCACCGGTTAACGTCATATGTCATCACCGTTAACGACCCAATTTGACAAATGAACTCAATTGAATGACATTTGTAAAATTCAGGGACCTGTTGACTATTTTGAAAAATTTAGAGATGAAATTGACCGGTGCATACTAATTCAGGGACGAAATAGCCAATTCACTCCTTATATTCATATTGTGTTTTATAAGTAGGGGTGTGCATGGTCGGATATTATGACCGACCAAACCATATCCATTTATAAACCATTTATATGGTTTTTGATTTCTAACCATGACCATATTTTATTGTAAAACTTTTAACTGTATTTCTTCATTTTTCTATCTCTTTCGTTTTTTAGTAATAGAAAAAGAGAAAAAATTGTCGTAAAAGTTATAACAAAATAATCATACAAATATCATTATTCTTTCAAATGTAATGATTCATATGCAAAGATGTGGATTTCTTAAAAAAAGAAAAAATGTGGATGGTACCATAGATTTGAACTTCTAGAAAAAAAATAAAATGAGAACTAACTGAAAAATAAAACAAAGTAAATGAATAAATCATTTTATGCGACGATATAGAGACACAAGTGTAATTTTGTGAAACAAATGAAAATAAAAGAACAAGATACATGCGAGTTGTGAAAGAAGTAGGTTAGAAGATGGAACAAGAACATGGAAGCTTTGAAAGGTTCTTAACATGGACATCACACCTTGGAATATCAGATTCACCAACAACAAACACCGATCAATCTCAACACTCTCTTTCCTCTCTTGGTCATTCTCTCTGCGTTTCTACCTTTCCTCACTCTGGCGGGTAACTCCCAATCAAAACTTTACATTTTTCCTTTTTTTTAATCCAATAACAAACTTTGCATTTGTTTTCTGGGGGTGGTTAATCAAGGGTAGTGAAAAAAGTGATCTTTTTGCTTATATTGATGTTAAGAATTTTGACCCTTGTTGTTGTACTTACTGTTTTGGAGAATTGTGCAGTAGAGGTTTGGGTGCTGTGAGAGATCTTAAGAGGGGAGAAATTATTCTAAGAGTTCCAAAATCTGCTTTAATGACTAGTGAGAGTGTTATTATGGAAGATAAGAAGCTTTGTCTTGGTGTCAATAGACACTCTTCTCTCTCCTCTGTTCAGGTTTTTCTTCTTAACTTATACTTTAGTGGGGTTTTTGTCCTGTTGATGTTTTTTTTAGGTAGTTGTAACTGTGTTTGCTTCATAGTAAATACTCTATTTGATCCATGAAATAGTAGAAATGTATCAAGCTAGTTCACTGCATTAACAATATTTCAAAATGATACACGACATTGCAAAATGTTAATGGGATTTGTTCCTCTGTTGGTATTCGTAGGAACTGTAATGACATTAAGTTTGTAATGTCAGAGATGCATCTGAAACTAAGTAAATAATGTCACGAATACATTTGATAACAGAGTCTGATCAAGAGACGAACCTAATTAACTGGCGATAATGGATAAAGGCAATAGTTTTTTGTATTTAATTCTTGAAATTGTAAGGAGCAGACGATCTGGTCCCTGCTGTTAATGAAATTACAAAATAATCATTGAAATTGAAAATTTTCTATCGTCTAGTCCCTTTAGATCGGTTAATTTAGTCATAAAGATTGCCTTCATGAGTCCAATGTGATGGTTGATTTTCAATTTAGGGATCATTAGATTTTGTTTTGTTCACGTGTTACAACAGTGGAGCTGCCTAGGTGGAGCTCCAAGAATACTCTAAGACTTAAATGAAAATACACTGTTCAGACTAGAATCAGAATGAGCGTAAGTGCTTCCTTTTATATTCCTCAATTTGTTGACTTGATGGGCCTCTCGTTGGTTGGCTGGTACGGCTACAACTGTGCATGAATTAGGTTGCAGCTCGTCTGTACAGGGCACGTGAAGCTGAGATGCGTTCTTTAGAGATGTTCGTTATTCGTACGTGACATGTGGAATCAAAGCATACATAATTACATAGCTTACGTCACTGTGCTGCGTGGCAGGTTGTGAGACACTTGAATGGGACCACAACAAGCTGATTTGCACAGCCCAGTTGGGGGTGCGCTTGGCATGGTTGGTGTGACTTGAAAGCCAAGCTAGTGCTGAGGCTGGACTTTATTGGACGAGGTGAGCTGCCATGACTTGAACACTCAAACCAGTGCTGATTTGGATCTTGCTAGTCAGTCCAGTCAAGATGTAGGGAGCCACACAGTATGGTCGTCTATACCAGACCACAGTCCACTAAACGTCAAGCCTGTTAAGGCATAGACATTTGTTCTTTATCTGATCGACCCATACCAGTTTACAGTCCACCAAACGTCAAGCCTGAAGTGTGCAATGTTAGAGACTAAGGGTCTGTTTGGATTGGCTTATTTGAGCTTATCTACTGACATAAGTTTTGTGAGACTGTTTGGGAGAACTTTTGAAAACAACTTATGACATGTTTATAAGTTGTTTTCAGCTTATTTTTATAAATTCTCTAAGATAGCTTATGAAAACAGCTTACAACTTATGCAAAATTTAATTTTTATCCTTTTGCTATAGAAATTACTTATACATAAGTGCTCATGATAAGGGCTTGTGCTTTAAGCTGCAAATAAGTTGTGTGTCCAAGCAGGTCTAAATGGTCTAGTTACTCCTCTTAATTTTAATTACCTTCCATTGGTTATTGAAACAATCCAATTTTTTGTTAGAATTATTGTATGCATGGTTAAACTAGGCATTGATCCCACCTGTTAGGATTTGGTTTTATCACTATTGTTGTGTTACTGTTATGCACCGTTAGTTTATTACTTCATGCTTATTTCCGAGCTTTTTTATATTGCAGATATTGACTGTTTGCTTGTTATACGAAGTTGGTAAGGGAAAGACTTCAAGGTGGCATCCTTATCTCATCCATTTGCCGCAGAGTTACGACTTGCTAGCCATGTTTGGTGAATTTGAGAAACAAGCTCTGCAAGTTCAGTCTCTGTTAGAATTTTTTAGTTTATCTCATTAGGTTAGATTATAGCATCTTGGCTAACGTTACTTATCAGAATGTGATATGTACTTTATGTTATAAACAAATCATCTTAATTTGTGATTATCAGGTGGATGAAGCTATGTGGCTAACAGAAAAAGCTGTACAAAAAGCCAAATCAGAATGGAAAGAAGCTCATGCCTTGATGGAGGAACTCGTGTTTATGCCTCAGTTTTTAACATTTAAGGCTTGGGTTTGGGCTGCTGCAACGGTTAGTAAGCTCATGCCTTTCTGGTACTTGGATCAATGTTGCAATAGACTTATTTCGGCTAATCTTCTTGAATCAATGTTGAACATTGATTCGTTTTTTGTGTTCTTGGTACATCAGATACCTTTTCATGCGCATTACTTGTCATATTTTATAGCCATTTTAGTTGTCATGAGTAAATCAGAACTCACAGTCACACTATTGCTCTATCATCTAATCATATTAAACTCTCAAAAACCAGATATCTTCTCGGACATTGCATATACCATGGGATGAAGCTGGTTGTTTATGCCCTGTTGGTGACTTGTTTAATTACGATGCACCTGGAGAGGACCTATCTGGTATTGACAACGTTGATAATTTTCAATCAAATGGAGACAAGAATGAAATGGTAGACGAAGAGCATATTGATTTTAATTCTCAGAGACTAACTGATGGTGGGTTTGAAGAAGATGCTAATGCATATTGCTTTTATGCTAGGACAAGTTACAAGAAAGGCGATCAGGTAGTGCACAATTCTTGGAAATTTTAACATGTGAATATTACCCTAAATAAATTTTATCATAAATTGTACGTCAAGCTAAAATTCCAGAAACAAATTGTTGCTTGTCTTATGGATGTAGACTATGAACTGTTACAGGGACTTGATTTTCTTCTTTCCTTATAAATATTTTCAATTCTAGTCAAAATTATACTGTTGTTTTCGCTCGATCTTCATTCCACTGTTTATTAGGTAGGGAATGACAAATTACCTTGTTTTCACTAGGTTCTATTATGCTATGGAACATACACAAATTTGGAGCTTCTTGAACACTATGGATTTCTCTTACAAGAAAATCCAAATGACAAAATTTTCGTCCCTTTGGAACCTGCTATGTACACTTCTACTTCATGGTCTAAGGAATCACTCTATATCCATCCCAACGGAAAACCTTCGTTTGCGCTACTAGCTGCGTTACGACTGTGGGCAACCCCTCATAATAAAAGGAGGTCTGTCGGACATCTTGCATATTCTGGTTCTCAACTGTCTGCCAACAATGAAATTATAGTCATGAAATGGTTGTCGAAAACTTGTGACGCTGTCTTAAAGAAGATGCCAACATCTATCGAAGACGATACCTTACTCCTGAATGCATTGGAGTGTAGTCAAGACTTCATAACTTTCATGAAGATTGTTAAACTTATGTCATCCAGGGATGAAGTTTATACCTTCTTAGAAGCTCATAATATAACAGACGCACTTAGTTTTTCTGATATAATTTCATCTAAAAAAACGAGAAGGTCAATGGATAGGTGGAAATTAGCTGTCTTATGGAGGCTGAGGTATAAGAGAGTCCTTGTTGGTTGCATCTCTTATTGCAATGGAATACTGGATTCTTTCATGAAATGATGTTATGATTAATTGGTTGTAATGCAAATAAGGTTTTTCCTTATTTTTTGTAAGGGATATTATTTACTTGAGAGTGAAATAGGAAAGTCAACCTTGTATAACAGTAATTTGAGTTTTTGCTGATGTCTGAATAGTTTTTTAGTTCAAAAATTCATTGATGTCAATGTAGTGCTTAGATTTTAAATGATGAGAATGCAAATTTTGTATCACTATTTTAACATTCATTTTCTGATGGGAAGAGTTGCAGGAATCAAAATATAATAGGCCATGCCAGAAGCAACTAAATGTGTAGATTATAGTTCTAAATGTGATATATATTTACACGCTTATTTCCATGACAAGATTAGTATAATTTAAGATGATGAGTTAGAAATATGTTCTACTAGTGTATTTACAAGGTCATGAACACTAAATTACATACAGGAAAATGCTTACATGGCACTTGTTGAAGAATCATGCGTAGGTAATGTTTTACATGTCTAAAAAATTATATTTTCAACATAAAACTTTTTCTTTTAGATTCTGTAACAAATGCACCAGATACATATGTTAACATGACCCTTACCTAAAAGGCGTCAAAGAACGCCGATCTTATAATACTTTGAGCTTAAACACATGTCTTTGTACAAAAGAATAATTTGCAAATGTTCTGTTTTTGACCTTACTTTATTATGACTTATCTTCTCATTATAAGGAGAAGTGAAGCTAAACACCATCTTAAAAAAGTTGTTAATAAAAAAAATAGCCTATTTATACAACAAACTTGGTTATGATTTTTGAAAAAGTTAGAGTGAGATGAAGAGTTTTTGACATTTAACACGTATCATCATCTTGAATGGAAACAATTTGAGAAATGTTTTACAAAATTGAAGATCAAATTGAAATATTCACAATTTTTGGGACCAAATTGATAGTGTCCTACAAAGTCAAAAACCATTTTAATGGTTTTCTTGATTTTAGAATCTTTTTTTCAAAAAGGAGAACACAATTATTGATCCACGCTATAGAGCTCTTACATCATAACATGTGAAGCCCCGATACTTCGAAATGGATGACGTATCGTATCCCCTGCGTATCCTGCACCGATACCTGTCCGATACGTATCAGGAGAGTATCCAAAGATTAAATTTTATTTAAAAAATAATAATTATCCGATACTTCTTGATACGTATCAGGAGAGTATATGATAATTATCCTGCACTAATACTTGCCTCAATACTTCCCATTAATGTTAACTAAAATAACTTAACTCTTGAGTATAGTTCTTCTTTTTTGGATCGATATAGTATAACACTAACGATGTTCCTTTTGGATATAGTATAACACTGATGATGCTCTCTTTGAGATATATTGTGTATGTAATTGACTAATCATCACTCTTTTTTTTTTGAGAATTGTGTTGTTGAATAAAATTTCATGGAATAAACTATCAATTTAGTGTCTAAACCATCACTGTATGTCTATATCTCCAATTTGGTCTCTGAACTATACAAATATAATAAATGGCACGTAAACTATATAAAAATCGTCAATTTAGTCCCTAGAGTAATTAAAAATCTATAAACTTAGTCTCTTACATCTTGTTTATGCTTTTCAGAGGTTAGAAGCTAGTATGCCAATGATGATGTCTTAAGTGGAAACTTTGGAAAGGTGGAGTATCTTGGATTTGCATTGAGTCTATTACTTATCGGTGTTTTGTGCCGTTGTCGGAATGTTTTAGCTCTTTTTTCAAACTTTAAGGTAGAGTTTACTAGCAGCGCACAGTCCACCCCCTTGCTAGGGAGGCTGCATCTTGAGCTAGTCCTCACGTTTGAGTCGATACTTGTTTGTATTGGTGAATATGAGTTGAAACGCAATTAGTTTATTTTAGTCAAAAGAAATACTTGTTAGTTTTTGTTAGTTAGTCATAAGCTATGGTGTATTTATCTTGCTCTAATCTCAGCATGTCATATGGTTTGATTAGTTGGTGTTAATATATCTTGCTTCTTCAACTATGATGCATTTAAGCTACTTTACCAAAAAATGGTTTTAACTTTACCAAAGAAAATTTCATACTCCTTCATATATTTTTGAGGAAAACAATTTGCGAATCATGGAGTTTGGAGAATGATTAAAATTTTCTATTATCCTGTGGGTTCTAGCGATTTGGTGCCTGTCTAATTTTCTAGCTCAAAGAAATCAAGTTCAAATCTTTATTAAAAAAGTATGAACTAATGCACCCCTCTCTACTTACCTGCATAACATGCCATTGCTAGAAGCCTTCGAAAGAAGTTATTTACTTATTTTAATTGATTTTATTCTTGATAATGATCAAGAAGCTAATATGATGATTTCTTGTATGTTGCAATTCAGTGTGTTAATGGTCATATTGTTTGCTCTACCTGCTGTGATAAACATCGGAACAAGTGTCCCAGATGCTCAAAACGCATTCACTTAAAACGTTGTAAAGCCATTGAGAATCTATTGCAATCTTTCGAAATGTCATGCCTGAATGAAAAACATGGCTGCAAGGAGACAATGCGTTACGATGAGAAGAAGAAGCATGAAGAAGAATGTATGTATGTTCCATGTTACTGTCCCCTTTCAGGCTGCGACTTTGTTGCCTCATCAGAAGTGTTGTCCAATCATTTCAGTCATAAACACAAGGATTCTCGAAGCACATTTTCTTATGGTCACTCCTTCACCGTCTCCTTAAAGTCTAATGACGAAGCCATTGTTCTTCAAGAGGAATGTGTCGGCAAACTGTTTATTCTCAATAATAGTATTGTGAGTCTGGGAAATGTGGTCAGTATTAGCTGCATTGGTCCTAACTATTCTGAGCCGCGGTATCAGTATGATATATTGGCCAAGTCTCAAATATGTAGTTTGAAGTTACAGTCTTTTCCAAAGAATGTCCAATGCGTTACTTTAGCAGCTCTTTCATCTAAGTTCCTCGTGATTCCATTTGGTCATTTTGGTTCTTCTGAACTTCTCGAGCTAGAAATTTGCATAACCCCCAAGGTACCTCCTATCTCCTCCTTTTCATTAACTTGGTCGTTTTTCAAATTATACTATTATTTTTTTCTTTTACCTTTTGAATTAATACTCTAGAATTTTCTCAGATTCATCTGTTTTTTTAAATGCCAAAGAAGGTTGTTAGTGTTTTGTATTTGTATTTGTTTTGTATCAGATCCTGAGATATCAGTATCGAATCATTAATTACTTTCACCCTGTTGTACTGCAGTAAAGGTTGCAATGGATTTTTGTTTTCTTTCTCATGGTTTTATTAGTGATTAATTTGTTGGCAATCGTGTCGCAGATGCAAATCTTCATAAAGTCCCTGACTGGAAAGACGATCCCCCTGAAGGTGGAGAGTTCGTACACGATAGCAAACTTGAAGGCGAAGATTCGAGACAAGGAAAGAATCTCAGTGGACCAGCAATGTCTGATCTTTGCCAGTAAGGAACTGGCTGACTGCCAGACCCTTGCCCATTACAACATCCAAGAGAAGTCAACTCTCAACCTCATCCTCTGCTTCGGTTCCAGACCCTTACCATCAAGATAATTACCCTAGAAGTACAGATTAGACAGTATTGATAACATAAAGTCTTTGACTTTTGTTTGTTTTGTTTTACATTGAGCTGTATAGTGATTTTTTACCGGGGATGGTTTTCTGCAATTGAGGAAACAGATTTAGTTTTTATGATTAGCTGAAATTGTACAGAAATTCTAATATAGATACATGTAAATATGTAATTACTCTTGCAGTATAGTCAGATTGAAGCTTAATTGTAGCACCGTAGTATGATCACGATCAATAAAAAAGTGGTGAATTTAAAAGAAAGCAAGACTTTTATGTGATTCTCTGATGAGTGAGACAAATTTACGTACATGATTTGGAGTCTAGCCAGATTGTTTGTGAGTCATTCTTGTTTTGGTTAATGACTCCATTATTTTTGTTTTGGTTAATGATAGGTATCATTTTTAATGTTTTTTGCATATCTCGTCTGGTACTTGCTCCAATGTAATGACAGGCCTATTTTGGCTAATCTTTTTGACTTGCGTCAAATTATTTCAATGATTAGAGAAAAGGTTTAATTGAACATTGATTTTTTTGTTTTGCTTTGCACATCAGATGCCTCTTTATGCACATTACATCTCATATTAATAGCTATTTTACTTTTCATGGGTAAATCAGAATTCACACTTTATCATCTAAACTCTAAAAAACCGGATATCTTCTCTGACATTGCATGTACCATGGGATGAAGCTGGTTGTTTATATGCTCTGTGGGTGACTTGTTTAACTATGTTTCACCTGGAAAGGAGCTATCTTGTATTGAGGATGTAGATTATTTTCTATCTAACTCTTCAGTCCATGTAACTGCGTTATCAGATAGAGAGCAGATTGATTTTCCTTTCAGAGACTAACAGACGGTGAGTTTGATAAAGATGTTAATTCATGTTGCTTTTATGCTAGGAGAAATTACAAGAAAGACGATCAGGTAGTACACAGTTCTTCGGAATTTTAACTTGTAAGTTGGTCATATGTTTGTTTGCTGTTTTATTTCATTCAGTTAAATTAAAGTATATATCTTCATTTTCTGTTTTATAACTTATTTGAATTACAGTATCTGAGTATTGGCAAAAGTTCTTTATGTATGCAAATATGAAATATAGAAGAAATAATTTGACTGACTCCGGTAGGCTGTATCAGGTGCAAAGTAATCGGCAAAAGATTTCTGATTTGAACAGTCATGTTTGAGTTTTGAATTGTTTTCTCTTGACTCACGTTGATTCATATTAGACGTAAATTATGATAATTGTGCCTATTTGGTTAGGATAGCGCAAAACATATCCTAATTAACGGTATCCTTTTTTTTTTCTTCCTTATATTAATTGATGTATATGAATATTGGTATAGAAAAGTATAGGAAGAGGGGAAACTAGGCACACAACAGAAGACCTTTTAGTAGACGCGGATCACTTCTACAACTCAAAGCATCCCGTGTTGCTTGGAGATGTTTAATGTCATCCATTTTAAGTAGCATTTCCATGTAAGTCATATTTTTAAACCATCAATACCAACTCAGCACAATGAACCAATGTTGCCACAAAGAGATTTCTATAATTGGTATTGACTCAAATTTAATAATTAATTAATGTATGACTATAAGCAGACGTATATTTATATGATGTCTCAGCACTATTTTTGTTTTGTCTATATTTAAATTCATTGTGTTAAGGTAACAGTTAAAATTATTTCATTGAAACATTTTAAGAGTAAATAAACTGTATATAGGATAATTAGAGGTCTGTCAGTTATGAAGTTGTTTGTTAGTTATTGCGTATAAATAGAAAGAAAGGGGTAGAGAATGACATCTTGTCATTTCAGAGTAATAGGGCCTTATGGCCTTATTTGTTCTGTAAACAGAGGTTTCTTTCCCATTTAACCAGCAACAGGATACATATTCTATCAGATAATTTACGAAGCCATGAAATGTTGGTGCCAGGCAGAGTTCTTTGCTCCTGTCACCATCCTTTTAGCATAAGCTCGCTACTTTAGGCCACAATAACAAGTGTTGACTGTTGAGCTCCGTTTTCCGCCAACTGTGAACACTACTTGGACAACGAAAACATAGATCAATACTATCTTCCAAACCTTCATCACACAACACGCAATTAGTAAAACAATTTTATCAGTTGGTTCCGTAGTCTCCAAGTTCACTATTTTACCTCGGTCTTTAGAAATAAACTCCTCCTCTTCAACTTCTGCCAACTCTCTTAACAATTTTATTAGTCAATATGTCGACATTGTTATCTAAGTCAAAACCATCGTGAATGTCAACACCCTCCGTGCCAGAATTGACAGACTTGTCGTCCTCCTCAAACAGGCAAGCATCCTCCCCCAAACTAAAACCCCATTCTTCAATGATTTTAATTTCCAACAACATACCATCTACTAAAATTTGTTTCGTCACATTCACCACATCTAGAGATGACGTGGATATAAGAACCCTTGCAAAATCAAACCTTTCTCTATTTAACAAAAAAGTATCCGCACGTAAATATCTTCCACAATAAAAAACGAATAACTTGAAAAACTTTTCGTTCCAAGCATGTATCGGAATACCATACACACGGAGTCACGCACTTCTCTGAAATGGCATCAACCCTTTGTTCCATCTAACCAGGCTAGAGAAAATAAGATCAAAAAACTGTTTTGCTTCCCCTACTATGTCAGAGACAGACACACCTGATAGAGATTGAACAAATACCTTGTCGGCCCCAAGCGGAATAATGTCAATATCCTTAAAACCAGCGACGTCCTCCACTATATTCTGAATAAGCGGTATCGATTCCCCATATAACACTGTGCCAACCAAACCTCGCATTGCTGAATTGAGATCCTCCTCGCAAGGCCTATACCGTCGCACAATTTTTTTAGGTGCAGTATCCATGTCCATGCCAACGTCCCTTCTACCCATCTCCTTAACCGTAGCACTCCCTCCCTCACCCTCCACCATCCTCGCCTTCCCTCCCACTCTCACCACCACTGAACCCACCCTCACCTCTCCCTCCCTCCCCTCCTTCGCTTCCCCTACCTTCTTCCTACCCTCTTCCTCCCTACCCAATAACCTCACGCTTTTTTCTCCCTCGACTACCATCTTCCTCACCTTGCCTACCTCACCCTCTCTCTCCCTAACCTCCTTCACTATCTTCTTGTCAAACCTCGCAAGTTTAGCACGGACACTATATTGACCAAAACAAAAATTGTTTAAAGCTTTCAACAGTTTATCCACATCACATCACGAACTTTAGCATAACGCACAAACCCATATACTTCGCCGTTCATGTTTCTTTTACTTGCCACAAAAACATCCTCAAGAATACCACAAACCTCGTCCTTAAATATATGATCATTTTGAGAATTATTCTTGTCCCTTTATACATAACCTCTTTTGTATTTCCAACAAAATTAATTATTTCTTTACCAAATATACCCCTGTTTATTTTATGGGTCATGCTAACTGGTGCTCATGAGGCACTAGTTAACATTTTTCTTATTTTATATCTTTTTCTTCGACCAACAATAAGTACTATGTTCCCCTAAAAAAAGTAATACGTTGAAAACATAAACTAATATACTCTCTCTTAAAGGATAAGATTATAAAAATAATTATAACTAGACTTTTTACCCGTGCGTCGCACGAGTCTGACGTACTGTTTAGTATTCACATAAATTATTTATAAATCAACACATATTAAATAAACTTTCTATGTCACAAAATGTTACCCAATAGCTAAAGTGTTGAGACGTTAAATGAGTGTAAGAAAGAGATCCAAGGTTCAATTCTCATAAATCATATTTGTTTGAATATATGCATAATATAAAGGATAATTTGTTAAGCAAGGATTGGATTAATAGGAGCGATGTGTTTTTTCAAAAAAATAGGAGCGAAAATAGGATTGGATTGGATTTAGGAGTGATCTGTTGTTTTTGATTTCAGAAGTATTTGAAAATAACATTTTGATTAAATTAAATAGGGTTAATTAAATAGGGGTAAT
>Ga0315914_1007653_pt1 | contig 14850 bp, 13 predicted proteins | sample MpolenodulesMG_FD_203920 | JGI IMG/M metagenome (GOLD analysis project Ga0315914, IMG submission 203920) | Medicago polymorpha root nodule microbial communities from Los Angeles, California, United States - elongated nodules | ecosystem: Host-associated > Plants > Roots > Nodule | place: USA... | reverse complement strand
TTTTTGCATGCATAATATATATAAAAAATAATTAAAATAATTTATTTTTAATAAACTAATAAAAGTTATATAACAAATAATATTACCATAAAATCTACAATTATTATAAATGAGTATAAATGATTATATTCAGGTTCATGCTCCGGTTGTTCTTCTTCGTCTGGATCTGAATGTGATGGTTGTGTGTTAATTGAAATCCTTAGACGTGGGTTGCATGTGGTTGTCAACCACTCAATATACTCATTTATAATAATTGTAGATTTTATGGTAATATTATTTGTTATATAACTTTTATTAGTTTATTAAAAATAAGTTATTTTAATTATTTTTTATATATTATGCATGCAAAAACGGAAACCAATGCAAAAAATTTGTCCTTATTATACCCCGCAACTCCAAGTAGAGGGGTATTTAAAATTTAAAAAAAAAAATCCGAAAATACCCCGCAACTCCAAGTGGAGGGGTATTTAAAAATTTTGAAAAAAAAATGGCATGGTATCTCGCAAGTCCCACTTGCGGGACATTTAAAAATTTTGAAAAAAAAATGGCATGGTATCTCGCAAGTCCCACTTGCGGGGCATTTAAAAATTTTGAAAAAAAAATGAAAAAGTACCTCGCAAGTCCAAGTTGCGGGGTACAATAAGGAAAAATTTTCGTCACTTTTTAGGGTACCCCGCAACTGCAAGTGGAGGGGTACCAAAATGTAAGAAAAAGTAGGGTATTTCTGCAAAAATTTTTAAAAATAGGGCAGTTTTAAAATTTTGGGAAAAAACAAGGGCATAAACAAAAAAATTTCCCCATAAAACCATACCATATTTGCTACTCACTATATAGATTTAAGTTTAAGTACTTTTTCAATAATCAAATCTCTAACCGTTAGAAAAATAATTCTCATAATATTTGGACGGATGTTTTCCATAAAAGTTGGATATTATTGGCTAAGATGGATATTATTGGCTTAGATGCATATTATGCAAATATTATGTGAAACATCCGTCTAATTATTATGAGAATTATAATAATTTCCATAAAAATAATTCTTATGAATTGACTAATTTTCATTTTTGAATAGGAAAATGAAAATTGAAGCAAATTATAGTACAATTATAAATTATACATGGGGCAACTATTTATCATTGGTCAACTAGTTAAAAATAAATAAATATATTTTATTAGTATTGTGTTATCTCATATACATGATACCTGCTTTTCAATACTCAATTAGTTAGAAGACTGCACTTTACTAATCAATTAGATAAAAGAAAACATGTATTTTATTAATACTGAGATTTTTCAATATCTTTGAAATAAATAAAATATGCCATAAATAAAAATTAACTACATAAACTATAGGTGAGAAGAATATTTTTCATTGATCAATTAGTTAGAAGATGGTCTTTTACTAATTAAAATTATTATTTTTAATCAAAATAAACAGTATTCTCATAGTAAGAATATGAAATTTCAGCTCAGGTGGCAATTGAAATATGTTTGAACTTGGTTGTTTGGCTAGTGGTAATTGAAATTGTTTCGTTACCAAAACTATAAGCCAAATCAAAATTTAAAACAACTTGTATTTTAGTTGTATAGTGTTTGATACAAAAACATAATTCCATTGTCGTCCAGCGGTTAGGATATCTGGCTTTCACCCAGGAGACCCGGGTTTGATTCTCGGCAATGGAAACTTTTTTGAACTATTTTATTTTTCTTTTTATAAATTGGATTAACTACAGTTGAGAATTTCCTGCATATTCAAGATCATTAAGAATGGTTCAATCTTGATCTGATGGTTCACAAAAATACTGACTTCAATTTTTTATTTATATTTTCAAAAACCAAACTTAAGTTTAGACAGTTCCGATCTTGATCAAATGCTTACTGCGTGAATGCATTAAAATATTGAATGCAGAGAAACATGATCCGTAATTTTAATGTTCAGATTTTCAGTTGTACATGGATTGACAAATTGATACAAGTATCCTGCAATTAAGCATAAAAATGTAAACAATTGCATGGATGGATGGACCCATCAACATAATATAGTAAAGAAAAAAAGCCAATGTAATAAATGTAAAATATAAGTGTATCGTAAATGACTACAATAATTTTTTTATGATAGCAAAACTGTTAACAAGATAAAGATGTAAGCAAAAAAATAACGAGCAAGACACACAGCAAAAGCTAATTTTCTACTGCAATGCTAGAATCTTGTGTATGCGAGGGCCTCCATTTTCTATCAAACAAATTTCTTTCAACCACTTGTGCACCCTTCAATTTCTCATCCTGACTACTCAGTTTCTCATCTATTAGTTCCATCAACTCTTGCAAACCAACTCCTGTGATGGCAGATGTTTTCACATGTGGACCAGATGGTAGCATCGCGCCGGCATTTTCTACACTGTTGTCTTTATTAGAGGACTCAATTTGTTGGTCAGCCGCAGATGAAGGCAAACAAAAATCGCCTTCGTTAAGCATAGTATCTTCCTCGTACAACCAACTATCAGAATAGTCTTCTTTTTCTTCCGTTAATGTCTCAGTGCTCGCATCCTCCTCTCCATCAATGCTACTAGTTTCATCAGCCTCTTCATCTTCATCGAGATATTCATCAACATCCGTGCACTCTTCTTCAGCATCAATCTGAACATTTCAGAAATTGAGTGGATATATATACATTCGATTGTTTTACTTGCATTTTGGTAGAAGGGGAGATGAATTATTTTACCTTATTCCAAACTTCAATCATATTCTGAAGCTTCTCTTGTGACACGCCTATTTGTTGAAGAACTTGGAACACTGTCGTGCGGTGCTCTTCAAGATTGGGAGCAGTAGAATCCACCACATGCTTCAAAAAGGATAGATTTGTCAGTTGTGTTGCTTATGCTGCACAAATGACCAGTTCCAGGTGGATATCTTTTATATATTTTTGAGCAAAAGTAATCACACAATGCTAGAAATGATGTAAAAACTGTTGTGTGTGATGAAGACAAATCAAATAAGGGATTTATGAGTTTTTGTAACTGGTGTAAGAATTAGATGCAAAATCATACCACAAGCAGGTCTGCTTCCACCACTTCTTCTAAAGTTGCATGAAACGCTTCCACCAACTTCAAAATTTAAAAGAGAAAAAAGGCAATTGTGTCATTGTTGACGAATTGTATTGACAAGATCAATAAACAAACATGCTGACATGGCAATTTGCTCATGCCTTTGTCATTACCTTTACAGGTAAATCAGATATAAATCCTACTGTGTCACTAAAAAGCACTTTCCTCCTATAAATAAATTAGAACAGTGAGGTATATGTAAGTGTACCGAATGTTATCAACCAGACTACGAAAAAAAAAGAGAACTGAAAAAGAGATTAGAATATTGAGTTACTGGTCACATTACCCCGAAGGAAGAACAGCACTTCTTAATCTAGGATCGACTGTAGCAAACAGTCTGCAATACATGCAACAGGAAAAAAAGTTTACATTATAATGTAAATGTTAAAAATAAAAAAAATAAAAAGGATGTAAATGTATACAAAGTACAGGGGGTTTTACCGACAATCGCTATACAGATCACTGTCCGTTAGATTACTAACTAATGTAGATTTTCCCTAATAAAAACAAAGAAAGACATATATCAGCGATGCTGTCTGGTTACAGTAAATAGCAAACACATATATACTTCGACGACTTACAGCATTTGTATACCCAACAACAGCAACAGTGGCTAAGCGTTGTGCAGATGAACCCCCCTGCCTCTTCCGACCAGCACGTTGCACAGCACGGGTACGGCGAACCTCATCAATTTGTGTAAGTAGATAGTTTCTCCTATCTAAGAGTCTAAGAGAGTTTAACAATTCAGAGACCAAATTATGTAATAAAAGGTGATCACAAAAAATGTTGTAACTGCACATTAACAAGTGGTTCATACATCATAGACAGGACAAAAATATCCAGCAAAACTACACTATAATGACAAGAACGTGTAAATGTCAAATAAGCCTGCAATCTGCATGCATGGAAGTTTGAAACACCACAAAACCCATAACATACATTTTTTCTTGGCATCCGTGCCTTCCAAATATTATTGTGGCCACAAACACGTTTACAGTGAATATTTTCAATGACTTGATGCAGTGAGAAAGTGAAAAAACCAGCTTTAAAAATAACACACATTAGTGAGGAAACCATAAGAGATGCCAAGAAAAGGAAGGAATAGATTGCTTGAGGAAAAATGTATGTATATCTTGAAAATTTAGTATGACAGTTATACCTTCGCCGCTGAAGCTGAAGTTCAGTTTCTCCGGCACCGCTCATAAAACCTTGGCCTCCACTTCCTCTCCTGATATTGACAAGAATTATAGTAAGATGCTGTAATTCTATTCAACAATTTACTAATTACTGATACTATAGATTAGGTGCATGCATAGATTCACAGAATTACACATTCTTCCAGAAATTTGTGCATAAGAGAAATAGAGGGTGAAGAAAGTGATAGAAATTATATTCAGTTTTCAACCACATTTGTACCTCATAATAGCAATATGTAAACAGAAAACTTAATAGGTATGTGAAGTAATAAAATATTTGGTGATCCAAACAATATGTCCAAGCAAAAAAGTAAAAGATCCGATCAGAGTTCAAATTTCAGAGTTGCAATTAACCCATTCATCAATTAACATTTAGAAAAACAAAACAATAATCATTTCTTCCAATTCAAAAATAGAATCAAACAACAGAAAATTAGTGGAAAGAAAAAGAGAAGTCCAACCCTCGGGCACTGACAACTTCAGCTTCTCCAGAACCACCAAATGTTAAGCGACCATTAGGGCCTAAAACACGAACAAGTCTTGACTTCTTGTATGACAGAGCTGCAAGTTCAGCCTACACACTCAGATGTCAAAGCTCACTCTCAGTTACAAGGCAAATTAAAGATACAATACTATCAAGCATCAATCAAATTGTTGAATGAAACCACAAAACATACCTGCAGCTTAGCTTCCTTGGTGAATGCATGCGCATTGAAAATCTCAATTATAAGACCTACACGATCCACCACTGGTTTATTCCAAGCTCTCTAACAATAACAAGACATTATTATCAAAATTTAACAATTTTCAATTCCTAAATGAAAACTGAGTAAACAGTCATTTTTGTCCCTTAAATGTGTGATTCAATGTGACTGTAGTCCTTTGAATGTATTGAAATTACGAAAGCATCCCCAAGTGTGTCTTTTATTACTAGTGATTTTAAGGATCAAACTGACTAAAAGAAACCACATTCGATGACCAAAGTAACAAACGAAAGACACGTTTGAATACCAACTAACCAACGAAAGATGCACTAATGCATATTTTTGTAATTTTGATAGAATCAAGGACTATTGTGACAATAACTCACACATTCAACAACGAAAATGATTGTTTACTGAACGACAATTACACAAGCATAACTCACCTCCATATTTCTTATCTGAATACCAGACAATATTGCATTAACAAACACAGCATCCACTTCACCCTGTTACACACACACACACCAATCAAAATCTAAATTAGACCATGTTTGAATAAATAGCCTAATTAAGCGCATATAGCATAACCATTTATCATATAAGTGATTATGTACAAGCTATCTATAACAAAGCATAAAATATAGTCACAATTGGTGTAGGAAACACTTTATATAGTGATCCTAACTATACTAACAAACTTCAACTAATTTTTAACTAATACTAACCAACTTCTAAAATTCATCTTTCTTACAATATCTAATCAACCTCTAATTATATGCAACAGTTTATAAACTCAAATAATTAAATCGAAACACAAAGTTAATACCTTTGATTCTGCAGCATTTAAATGACACTTGATATTATCAACCGTTCCAGGACCAAAATAAGTATCTGCAAAACATAAAAAACATGAAATATCCAAATTGGATTACATTTTAAAAAAAAAAAAACTTTTGAGTTGAAAAACCGAACCTGCACGAGGTTTATGTCCTTTGAGAGAAGGATTCTGAACAATAACATGCGGTGGTAAAGGCAAATCAAAGAAATCAGTGTGAAAATAACCATCACGTTGATCTTCAAGAGAATTTGCAAGACATAGTGCTTCGTTGAGTTTGGCTTGTAAGAGCTTTTCGGAACGGAGACGAGGCTGAACGACGAGAAGCTTCGGTGGGGCGTCGTCGCCGGGAGCGGTGGAATAGGGAGATGGAGGAGGGTAAATTCGGCATTTTGAAGAAGTTAGGATTTTTCTCTTGGTAGATTCTAGTGTTGCAGACAAGTTTCTCAACATTGTTAGTTTCTTTTGCTCGATGCTTCTGCGTTTCTTCTTCTTCCAGATTTTTTTTTCTACCCTACTTTTTCAAAAATTGCATAAATGCCCTACTTTTTCGGATTTTCTGTAGCACTCTACTTGATCTTGCGGGGTACCCTCAAAAGTGACAAAATTTTTGTCGTTATTATACCACTCAACTTGGTCTTGCGGGGTATTTTCCCTAATATTTTTTCGAATTTTTTAAAAATTTTAAATACCCCACAACTTGGGGTAGAGTGGTATAATAAGGACAAAATTTTTGCAGCATTAATTTCTGTTTTTGCATGCATAATATATAAAAATAATTAAAATAACTTATTTTTAATAAACTAATAAAATTTATATAACAAATAAAATTACCATAAAATCTACAATTATTATAAATGCCATGTTGTCCCACACCCTCGTCTTCGACGATATCTTCCACGATTTACTTGAAGGTCATGTTGGCCTTCGTCATTGTTATCTGTAGTTGATTGTATCTGACTACCATAACCCAACGACAATGACACATTGTGTTCCCTTGTTGGCCACCCCATATCCAGAAATTGTTCATTGGAGTTCAATGAAGCTGGAGAGAGGTGAGATAGTAGGTTTGTTGGTGTTGGTGGGTGGTTGTAGTTTTGATTGGTGTACATTGGGTATTGTGGGTTGTTGTAGGGGGTAATTGGTGTTGGACGGTTCAGCTTGGTTTGGGTCATTATAGGAGAAGTAGTTGTTGTTGGACGTGCTAGCTTGGTTTGGGTCATTGTAACCAAAGTTTGGCATTGAATTTTGTTGGTAAGTTAACTAATAATGAGACTCATATGCATTTCTCGGGGAGGTATATGGTGGTGGTTGGATGATATTTTGTTGGGGGTTGTCGAGAAATTCATACATTGCAGAACCATGAATGTTTTTTGTGTTGTTTGTGGTTGGGATTGATGATCTTGTAGTTGAGAAAAAATGTCTTGATCCCAAAAATCATCATGAATTGGTGGTTGGTCGTTGTGAATTTCAGGTTCATGTTCCGGCTGTTCTTCTTCGTCTGGATCTGAATGTGATGGTTTTGTGTCAATTGAAATCCTTAGACGTGGGTTGCATGTGGTTGTCAACCACTCAATATACGCATGAGTTGGGATGAGTGATCTTGGCCGCATGCGAGGTAGAGTATAACGTCGTCGATTGTCCCATTGTTCGCTCTCTTGTGGAAAGCGAAAACCATTTGATTCGTACCACGTCATGAACCGTTTGTCCCAATTTTGTCACTTTTGAGGGTACCCCGCAAGACCAAGTAGAGTGGTACCAGAAAATCTGAAAAAGTAGGACATTTATGCACTTTTTCGAAAAAGTAGGGTAGTTTTGGATTTTTTTGGCAAAAAGTAGGGTAGAAAAAAAAAATCCTTCTTCCACCCATGCAATTTGAGCCGCAGTGTGATGCAATTACAGTAATACCCTTCAATAATATGACTGTAACATTATTGCTACTTTACACAATTTTTTATTTATATTTTCATATTAACATCGTTAATGAAGGATAATTTTGTAAAATGAATTATAGTTTCTCTTTTCCATATTAGATTAATTATGTTTTTTAATTTATGTGAAATAAATAAAACATCTTATAATTTTAAACGAAAAAAGTAGTAATTCACTACACATCAATCAAATTTACAAAATGCTTCCTCTTTCTCAAATTATATGTCAAAGAAATAATTTCCCACAAATTTAGTTGATATTGTAGGAAAAAGAGAAATTATAATTTATTTTACAAAATTATCATTTATTAATCTTTTATGTCTTGTTAATACAAAAATCAGTGGTGGAACGACGATCACTGCGATCACCAACCCAATCAGCATTAGAGTAGGCTCTAATTAATGATCAATGAGGATGTAGTTGAGTAATAAAGGCCATAAAATAAACTATCCTTGATATACCGAATAATCTGGAGGACATCAACATAATGTGTGGTACGTGGGGAAGCTATGAATTGGCTAACACAATGAACAACATATATGAAATATCTCGCCGAGTAACTTTGAGGTATATCAGACTACCTACGAGTTGCCAATAAAGAGTAGCATCATCGAGCAAAGTACTGTCTTGAGGAGTAAATCGAGTGTTGGGTTTAAGAGGAGTGTGTTCAATTTTGCAATCAGTGAGTCCTGCTCGAGTGACAAGATCAGAAGCATATACTTGGCCTGTGAGAGAAACAAGCTATCACTCGAAGATAATACTTCAAGCCCTAGAAAGTTACTTAGTTGTCCAAGATCCTTCATCACAAAATGTTCACATAAAAATTTCTTGAGCCCTTCAATTCCAACAGAGTCATCTCCTGTGATAATCATGCCATCGACATAAAGAAGCAGGACAACAATACCATTATCAGTTTTTCGAGTAAAAAGAGCTGAATCATGACCACTAGAAGAGAAATTCAGTTGGGTGATAGCTAGTCCTGTGAAATTTAGCAAACCAAGCTCTAGGTGTTTGTTTGAGACCATAAAGTGTTTTACAGAAGCGACATACTTTGTTTTCCCGACAAATATATCATGAAGGAGGACGCATGTAAACCTCTTCTTCTAACTCGCCATTGAAGAAGACGTTTTTACCATCCAATCCTGTATGTAACCCTACCATGATCAACATCATTCTCTCCCCGTTCATGGCATTTGGCTGCTTCATCTTCTCCTATGCATCAGCCCTCCCACACCATCTCTCCGTTTTCCGCCTCCGCCTCTGCCTCCATATGCTCATGGTCTCCGACATTGGATACGTGTGCGGCCATATACTCCTTCTCTTTTCCTTCGTTCAAATGGCTCTAATGAATCATTTTGGAATGATACACCACACTTTCCCTGCTGCTATGTTTTCCTTCTATTTTCTTACCATATTTCTTGCTTTCCGTTTTTACACTGCTGTTAATGTTATGGCAAAGGGGGCTTAAGGGGTTGTAAAAGGGGACTTAAAGGGTTAGTTGGTTTACTTTATTTCACTACTATTTTATGTATGTTATAATCATCATATTTCAAATTAATGAACAAGTCTTTGTTTGTGTGATTATCATATGTAGTTTGTTACTTACAGTCTTGCATTTTGTGATTCATTTTTAGCTTTGAATATCATCATTTTCCGATTCTTGTGGTTTGGAGGAAGAAGTGAGAAAAATTATTTAATAACATAAAAAAATAAATATCCTAAAACATTCTTATGAAAGTGTCCTTTATTTATTCGACTAGTTTTTAAAATAGTAGTAATGGGTTTTTTCCCAAATAAAAAAGATTCAAATAGGTAGGTGTGATAAAGAAACATTATCCTAAAAAAAACTATGTAAAATTAATGTGTTCAATCTTTAGTCAAAACTTATAAATAGTCTCTATAAAATGCAAATCAGAACTAAAAGTGAATAAAAAAAATTTAGGGACTAAACTGAAAGTATATAATTTTATAGGGACAAAAACATACTTAACTCTTCATATATAAATGAATTGTTTCTAAGGTGTTTTGTGACTTTAGTCTCGACAGGACTCCCCGACTAGTTCCTTGGAAACCACTACTAAAAAAACAAAAATTAGTGAGGGATATTTAGTGAGGGAAAACGTGAAATCTCTCTCTAATTCCGTCACTAAATTTTGCGAAGGAATTTGTAAGGAATTTCATTTTTTCCCTCACTAATTTCCCTCGCTACCCACATGAGAATGTGATCAAAATTAATGTGGATGAGAGCTCTATTGGTAACTCAGGTCGTTCTGGCTATCATGGTCTTCTTAGGAATTCGTCAGGGGTTGGATTTTTTATTTATATTTTGATATCGTTAATGAATGATAATTTTGTAAAACGAATCATAGTTTCTCTTTTTTATATCAGATTAATTATATTTTTTAATTTATGTGAAATAAATAAAACGACTTATAATTTTGAACGGAAACAGTAGTAATTTAGTACATCAATCAAATTTACAAAATACTTCATCTTTCTCAAATTATATGTCAGAGAAATAATTTCCCACAAATTTAGTTGATATTGTATGAAAAAGAGAAATTATAATTTGCTTTACAAAATTATCATTATTAATGCTATTAGAAAGAAAGAAAGAAAAGAATCTAAAAATGGTAGAGTAATAACTGTCATCCCCGTGAGCTTATCTCAGTTGGTAGGGATATTGCATATGTTGGAGCTAGAGTTCGAACCCCGAACACCCCACTTCTCCGCATTTAAAATGTATAAACTCTAACCACTTGACAACTTACCATCAAAAATAACTACCAAATGGTATAATAGATCATAGTGAAATGTATCAGTAAACTATTTTTTTTAAGAGGCCACAACAAAAATATATTAACAGAATAATCAAAACAATTAGATTCAAGAGATGAGTTTTCTCACCCTTTTTTTTATCATAAAATTATATATTGTGTCCTAAATTTATACAATTAGATTCATGGCTATTGGATCATGACATGACATATTATGATATACGAGTATCCGCTATTGTCATGATGTACGATTTATTCTAATATGGTGTGACATTAGAGTATTTCATTTATTTATTATACTTTAAACCATTAAAATAGATTAATTTTATATAAATTAATAAAAATAGGCACAATTACACTGATGGTCCCTCAACTTAATTTCAGATAACAAACTTGGTTCTTTATCTTTTTTCGTTGTTGTATTTATGCTCTTTGGTTCTTTTGCATATGAATTTTCAAGTTTCAAAACCATGGTTTTGTTTTCTTATAGCCTCTCAAGATTTAAATCTATTATCTATATAAAATTGCTCTTCTCCCATACAAATTTACTCATTCTCAGTCTCTCACGTAAATTAACCAAAATACTTCCAACTTAAGTTAACTCACGTTCGATATATCCAACGCGAGTTAACTCACATTGGATATCAACATGCGTTAACGCACGCGGAACCCCAATATAAATTAACTCACATTGGTTTGCATCCAAATATATTTACTCATATGACAAAAGCCAGCTACCACTCAAATAAAATGGAACCCATCTTCACGGGTCAGTGATCAGTGATTTATAGTTTGTGTCTAAACTCGGTGATTGGTCAATTGTAGCATTGTATTTTTATTTTTTTTAGGGGTATGTAGCATTGTATTTTGTTGATTTATAGGAGTAAACTTTCAACATAAATAAAACAATATTCATTCACGTTTGGTATCAACCCACTAAAGTTAAAAATTAAATAACAAGTGGCTAATTTTCATTTTAGCAACACGTAACAGTTCCCAAACAAGTGGCTAATCTTCATTTTGGGAAAACTTTATATTAGATGAAGATATTGACAAAAATTTGGCCAAAAGATCTTGAGATTGAAAAGTGCCTAAGAGAATTAATCTATTGCTTCTTCTAATTACTTGTCACCTTAAATTTTGGATCGAGTAGCCTTATAAATTTTTTGAATGCAACTCAATGTGAGTTAATTTACGTTGGAGTTCGGCGTGCGTTAACTCACGTTGATATCCAGCGTGAATGTGAGTGAACTCACGTTGGATATATCGAAGGTGAGTTAATTCACATTGGAAGCATTTTGGTGCATTTTAGTCGGTTAATGTGGAAGTGAGCAAATTTGCATGAGAGAATTGCAATTTTCAAACTTAATTTTCTATTCCATTATCATATCTCTTTCTTAACTCTTCCTTTTTTTCCTTCTTTCTCACAAAACCAGAACCCTGGCTAGCAGTTTTCTAACTTCTTCACACTCCACACTCTTCACTAAAATTACTATGTCAAACCTTAAAAAATTATTACCAATCCTAGACAAGTTTTCCATCAATTCTTCTATTATATGAACAACATTTCTTGCATTTCCTAACCAAAAGCTACCATTGTGCTCTCATGATCGTAGTAGGTCTAATGGTTTAGTGTGTGTAGTAAGAAAAAGACTAAAACGACCTTAAGAAGGAGATAAGTTGGACTTTAATCCCAAATCATGATCAATGATTTAATCATTATGCTTAGGCTAAAAATAAGAATTGTGATTGCAAAAGTGAAATTGCTAAGATGACATGATTCTGGTGATAAACAGAATCTTAATTTGATCGATAATTATGATGGTTTTATTCATTCTCTTTTATTTTTCTAGATGTACGTGTCAAATAATTAGGAGAGAAATGCTATTATGAACAAAAGTTACCTGTCACAAAAAAAAAACATGACAAAGGGTCCATTTATTATGTATATTTTTTAAAATTATTATTTTTTAATTATGAAATCATTTTGATTATTTTAATAGTGTTTGTTTCAGATTTTATTTTTAAAATGGTTACATAAATTATTTTTAATCTTAAAATGAAAAATTATTATTCATAGAAGTTTTTTCAAAACCTATTCAAACACAACTATATACTCTTACCATGGTTTATAATGGCCAATGTACTTGAGGTTCTAGGAAGTTTCCTTCATTTAATTGTGCCCCTTATATGTCGATTCGTGTAGGCTACTGCATAGCTTCAAGGAAATTACTAAGGGCAGCTTGCTCGTCTACGTCAAGGCATCATAATTCTTCTTCGCAGGAGTAGTTTCCTTCAAAAATATGATTTTGAAAACGTAGGAATTTCTTTCTGTACTGAACTGAGTAATATACTAATATTAATCATTAGGTTGAAATATAATAAGAGTTCCAAGAGTGATTAAAAGTCTAGCACACTTCTTGAATTGGCGTATGTAAAAATCTTACACAAATATTTGACATCACAACCTAACAACTAGAGAAGACTCCGCAGCACTAGTATAGATGACACGTAATTTGAGATGCCAAATTTTTGTAATATTTCCCAAATTTCCTATAGGTATGATCTTTCATGTTTGATATAAACAAAATTTTGGATTCAACCCTCACACAGATGTCTTTATTTTGAGTGAAATTTTTCACCTATGTATTGTCCAAAGTTGGAAATTGCAATTACTAATACGGTTATTCTTACATCATCATTCAAGGAGTTTAATCGCAATGTCAAATTCATATTTGATCAACATGATTGCATCATAAGAAAGATGGGGAAAAATTGATGGAGAAGAGGGGGAAAAAAGACACGCAAATATTGAAGTCTTTTAAAACATGAAACACACAACATCTCTCCACCACTTTTGTACACATCATTGTTTGCTCCCTCCTTTAAAAACAGTAAGATGCAGCAAAATTCACAGTATCATATACTCTTACATATCAGCTGCTATCATATGTTTAACAGAAAGGATTATGTCACTTTTTACGAGACACAGCTGCTGCAATCCCACCTGCAATCAGTCCAACAGCAGTTGCAGCAATGCCCAAGCCAATGACACCATCTACAATGGAGGGTTAGAAATAATGTCAGTGTTATTTAGAGCCCAAAACAAGTCCCTTCCCATTGGTCTCAACATGATAAGGGGAAGAAAATGCATGGGGAAAGATCAATAATAATAATTGATGAGAACCTTTTGTTATCCGACTCTCGATCGCCTCCTTAAGTGACAATGCCTGCCTCCAGTCGGGTGCAATCTGCAGAAGAAAAAATCATAATGATTTTCACATAGATGATGCTGTGTTGTGTTGGTGTTAATGGATAGGTTGGAATTGGAATGAAAAAATTGATGGCGGACTTTATCTTCACTTAGAATTAATGGTTGGATTTGGAGAGGGTAATGAAAAACAACCAAGATATATAGATAGTGAATCTGACATTTTTTTCCTCTATAAATTTCAAATAAACAGCGGAATCAATGGCTCGAGTATACGAAAAAGAACAGAGGAAAAAAAAAAAGATAAACATGATTCTTGTGGTAAGCTGCCCTATTTCAGAGTGTTTGAACCAGTTTCAAACACTAATGGACATGTTCAAGGTTATTCACTAAATTTTAAATTAGTAGAGATACTGAGTGAGAAAAGTCCTAACAGACAACAAAATTTACAAAATCATATCTTATTCTTACAAACTGGTACAGTGAAATGTACAGAAAATGCATTTGCAGAAGTCAGATTCTTTTTAAAAATCTGATGTTTTTGAAGATACAATGCAGGATGGAGATGTCAACTAGTCATACAAAAATATGTAAGATTCACAAATATAATAAAGTGAGGTGCTAGGGACACAAACACCTTATACAACTGGGGTTGATTATTTCGGGTGTTTCCTGTTTCCATTTCCTCTAATAAATGTTTCCATTTCCTCTAATAAAATGAAATATTAGAGAAGACATTATGAAAGTTTTTGAAAATGCGTTTTAAAAATTCAGAAAAATATTCAAAACATTATTTTCGGTGTTTACAAACACATTTTCTAGTTACTTTTCATCTTCAGACTATCACAATTAAATGTGATCCACCCACATATAAAGTAAAATTTGAAAATATTGTAAGAAAGTAAACATACCCAGTTTCTCTGTCATAAATTAGGGGAACATAATTAAAAACAATGGAAGAAAACACCCAGATGTGAATTTTTCAATAAATAAAAGGAACTGATGAAAGCATTAAGGCTCAGTTCTGATGTTTCTCTAGATAACCAAGTAACATTAAAGCCAAAGAGAGAAAAACATACCTCTAGGCATTT
>Ga0315914_1007652_pt1 | contig 14850 bp, 8 predicted proteins | sample MpolenodulesMG_FD_203920 | JGI IMG/M metagenome (GOLD analysis project Ga0315914, IMG submission 203920) | Medicago polymorpha root nodule microbial communities from Los Angeles, California, United States - elongated nodules | ecosystem: Host-associated > Plants > Roots > Nodule | place: USA... | reverse complement strand
TCTCGCGCGCCCTATTTTTTTCTTTAAAAATGTCTTTGAGATTTTTAGATTTTAGAATCCGAACTTAGTTTTTCCTTTGTTATGGGGGTGAAAAAAATGAGTTTTTCATTAATTCGAATTTTATAGTTCGAAAACCTCAAAAAATAGGGCGCCTTCCTTGATTTTTTCGGATTATATAGAATCCGAACACTCCCAAACACCATTTTTCAAGGAAAAAAACAACAGTTAAGATTGTATAATCTGAACTCAGTTAGGATTATATAATCCGAACTGTATCAGCACAAATTTTGAACATGTTTGTAACATGGATAGTCATTTTAAGGACAATATTAATCTTCATAACTCTCATGGATAGCCATTTTAGGTCATTGTTAGTTGTTCTTAGTCAAAAATCCAATTTTTGGGCAACTTGATCAGATTGCTCCGAAACTTGGCATTGGCCTTAAAATCAGGAAAAAATCAAGGATCACGACTCTCTTAGAATTTAAGAATTTTTTTGTGATATTTTATATTTTTATGATTTTATTTGACAAGTTTTTATCATTTTTTACTTTGTTTTTGGTTGTTTTTTAAAAGCATAATTCAAAACTGCTGAAATGGGAGAAATTTTGATCGCTGATTATACATAAACATATTTAGGATTATAAAATCCGAACTCACTTAGGATTTTATAATCCGAAAATCCGTGACTATTTTTGAAAATTTTACAGGGTACGTGAGAATGGCATAGGATGGAAAAAGTAATAGTCTCCTAATTCCAACATAGGAGGTTTTAGCTCTTTACTTTGAAATAGTCACTGCCATGTATATATGTTCTATGGAAAGAATTCTGCTCATTACCCAATAGTTTTTTTTCTCATTTCCAACTGAAAAGACAATTTTACTCCTACGTAAGTTAACTCACATTAGTGCAAAATTCTGCGTGACTTAAGTCACGCCGTGTGAGTTAAGTCACGCTAGTGTTAATCTCAACGTGAGTTAACTCACGCTAGTTCAAAATGTTGCGTGACTTAAGATACTCTGCGTGAGTTAAGTCACACTAGTGTTAATCTAAGTGTGAGTTAACTCACGCAGCTTCTGTGCTCATACCAGAACAGGCAGTAGTGCCTTGTTCCATGTTTTCCCAAGTTCCTTCAATCATTCAACCAAAACTCACAATTTAATGAACATTCATTTAACAATTCATTAAATCATGCATTCATTCATGATTAATTTAGATACGCAATATTAACGAAAAATAACTAAAATGTCATAAATAAACGCAACCGCACAAATGTAAATATATTACAACAAAAATGTCATAAAAATACTACACATATAAAAAAGTACTAAAATAAGACACTAATGTTGCTCCTGTGGACTATGACTCCTACTCCTCCTCCGTAGTCTGACTCCTACTCCTCCTTCGTAGTCTGGCTCTCCATCGCCTGCTCCACTCTGGCTCTCATGCTGCTGATGACCTGCAATGGATCGGGAGGATGTCTGGGCCACTCCTGCTCAACAAGAATCTCCTGGTAGACAGGTTTGGGAGCCACGTAGTCAGGAACGGGAGCAGGGTTGACGATAAGAGGATGGGATACACGGTAGAACCATCTCATGTACCCATCTGAATGCTTTCACCTCTCGTCGTCCGGGACCGGGTCAACCCTCTCCTGTTGGCTAACGACATACAGAGAAAACTCCATGAAGGAAGCAGCCACATCTGCTGGGGCAAGAGGAAGAATCGTCGTAGGAGGTCGGGGAACGATCTGAACATAGCCGTACTACCTCAAAACCCGCTCCGACAAGTGACACGTTTTATCAAACACCTAGAGTTCATATTTCAATCAACTTAAAATCAAACAATTCCAAATACATAAAACTACCACATTTCACTCTAAACAACATCTACAATACAATTCCTAATATAATTCATCATTAACAATCATCAAAACTAACATGCAAGACAAATTTATAAAAACCTAAAAATGTTAAATTTCTTAAAATAAAATTCTAAAATTTCAACCAAAAAATGCAATGGAGTAGAATAATCATCACTTACTTGATATTGTGGGAGAAATTGGCTTTGAATGGCGCAAGAATGGTGAAAATCGCACTTGGAGGGGAAAATTTTGTGTTTAGAGTAGTTGGAAAAATGAGGAACCGTGGTTTTATGTTGCTGTTAAATGACTTAAGTCACGTAGCATGACTTAAGTCACACTGAAGACACACGCAAATTCATCTTTTCAGTTGAGAATGAGCGATTTTTGTTGGGTAAAGAGCAGAATTCCTATGAAAATGGTCTCTTTAAAAAATATAACAATATGGCACAGATTCTACCCCTAATGTTTCATACATATTCTTTCTATTTTGGCCCATCACTTAAACCAATCATGAAAAATTGATGGTGTCATTGCCACATTGGAAATTTTGTCTTTTTTTACTATACATGTGACACTTTTTTATTCTTAGCAAGAAAATTAAAATAGAAAAAACAACTACTTTTTCGTCTCAAATTATATGACATTTTAATAATTTCATACAAATTATAAAGCGTAATTTTTTTTTAAAGAAAGATCCTTATAGCTTTTCATTTATAATAAGTTGTTCAATACAATTAGGTACATGCTAATAAGTACTGGGACCAGCCGATAATGTGGCAACCGCCACAAGGTTATGAACTACCTCATTTTCTTGTCGCCAACTAAACTCGACTTAGGAAGGTTTAGTTCTTTATTTTCCATTTCGTCTCACCAACTTATTTGTTATGAAGAGTGGTTTTGACGAGGAATCTTGGCTTATCCCCTTTGTGTTACCAACTCTTTCGATTTCACGAAGAATGAGGTCGATCGGGAGTCTTTGCTTCTCCTCTTTGTCTAACCAACCACTTTGATTTCACGAAGACCGGTGTCGACTGAGAATCTTAACTTCCCCTTTTTGTCTAACCAGCTCTTTCAATTTCAGGATGAATGGCGTCGATCAGAAATCTTTGATCTCTTCATTTTCGCTCGTGCATAAAAATATCCCATATTGTTACAAACTCCATATCACAGCCCAAAATGCCTACAATTATACGTTTACCTCCAAAAACACTGCAAATTTCTCAAAATATCATTCAATATACCAGATAAAAAATAAAATTTCAACTTCAGTTTCCACAAAATTTCAAGGCTTAATTAATGATTTGGTCCCTTAAATTATTTGTTGGTTACATTTTGGTCTCATAAGTTATTAACGTTACAATTTGGTCCCTTAAGTTAGTATATGTTAGCCAAATAAATCCTCACCGTCAGTCTTTTGCCAAAACGTTAAATAGGCATGTATGAACGGTGACGTGACAACTTGCAATGTGTATCCACCTTAGACATTGGCTTAACGGTTTTGACGGTGGGATTTATTTGGTTGACAGAAGATGACTTAAAGGGACCAAATTATAACATTAATAGCTTATGAGACTAAAATGTAACCAACAAATAATTTAAGGGACCAAATTATTAATTAAGCCAAATTTCAACTGCAATTTCCACAAACCTCCAATAAATTTCCGACAAAATTTGGTTAGCATAAAATTATAGGGTCAAGGTACAATAATTGTGGGGTATGAGACTTTTCTAGATGTAATCTTGAAGAAAAATACAAAAAAGGAAAATCCAGTAATCAAATTATTTTATGGGGCCACTTTCATCAAACATCATGTTAGATATATACATTAGAAAAGCTCACTAAATTTTATACATCCAACTACGTGCTTCAGAATAGTTTGTGTAAATGTCGAAGAATCATCATATCCAATCTGACCAAGAGAAGCAACCACCTAAATAGTTGAAACATCACATCTTTATTCAAAGTTTACAGTATTTGATACATGGATCCCCTTATTTGTCAAAAAAAAAAAAAATACATGGATCCCCTTATTTATATATTGTTGAACACTCAAATTTTGATCTATGTGAAACTCTTATACTCATATATGTTTGACATAATTCTAAAAATAAGAGAAGTTTTTACTGGTGAGGCATGAAAAAAGCAATGCTCTTATTTTACGGGGTAGTAGTAGACCTTATATATTGAATTAAATCTTGGAAGTTGTTGTAGGAGGAACCACCAGGACTCACACTCTTGGATGCCAACTTAGCCATATCTAATGCTGATTTTACAAACTCATCATTCCTATTCACCATAACATCATTCACCATATTCTCCACAACCTTCCTATCACAAACATCCTTCATATCCAACCCAAGCTTCCAAACATCACTCACAAACCTACTATTAATTTGTTGATCAGCAAAATAAGGCCAACAAATCATAGGCACTCCACAAACCACACTTTCCAAAGTTGAATTCCACCCAGTATGTGTCAAAAATGCACCAATTGCCTTATGTGACAAAACTTCCTCTTGTGGGACCCACCCAACAATCAACCCTTTTTCCTTACTAGTCCCTTCCTCAAGCTCACTTAATAATCCTTTTTCTTGTACCATGTTTGGCCTAATCACCCATAAAAATTGTTTTTTGCTATTCAATAAACCATGCCAAATCTCAATTATTTCTTCTCTCTTCATTGCTGTACTGCTTCCAAAGCTAACATATATAACTGATTTCAATGGTTGAGAGTTAAGCCACGTCATGCAGGTTCTATCCACTTTGAAGAAATTGCTCTTGAAGAAAAAAGATGATGGAAATGATGATTTTTTTGTGGTATTGAGGAGGTGGTGAAGAGGGCCTATGGTGTAGAGTTTAGGGAAGTGAATACGAATTTGGGAGAGGACTGAGGCTTCTAGATCCTCAAATGTGTTGAGTATGAATGCATTTGCTTTAAGTGATTGTTTGGTTCGAAGTACAACCTCGTCTATACGGATATGGTCCTTTTTGTTTTCTCGACAAAAACTTGGAAGATCTCTACAACGAAGTAAGTTTTCCATGCCTGGAATGTTTGTTATGATGCGATCCATGTCTTCGTCTCCTAAAAATTAATTCAGCAAATACTCAACTGTGTTTGTATCGAAACGACTAGGTGCATGAATTACAATTACTAAAAGAAAATAAATTAGATAATCAATTTTGTTGCGTTAGAAAAAAAATCTAAAAGAAACATGCCAAGTGAATAAGGTCTAGTGTGTGTATGGATTTGGGAATCAATGTAGTTTGATTGCATGCAATCATCATATTTAGACCGTGCGATCTTAGTAACATGGTTCAGTTTTTAAATTCGGATTTAAATTGTTTTTAAATCTAAAATTCAAAATGTGAATTGTTCGCTCAAAATGATCTAGCTAGAGTGCAGTCTAAAATTGTTTTTTAGTTTAAAGGGTTGAATACACCATTCTTAATAAAAAAAATTCTTCTTTAAACTCTTTAGTACGGAAAAAATACATTTTTTGTTCAATTATACTGTCTAAAATTAACATCAACTTTGCAGTGCATATATATATAATTATGGAAGAATAAAATCAAGAGAATAGGGAATATTAAAAAGATAAAGAAATTTGATAATTAAATTTCTAAGAGCAGTTTTAGAGTGGATATATATACCTCTAATGGGAAGTTCATTGCACTCCAAGAGCTTTGGAACACAGAAATAAGCCCAAAAGCAACAAGAACTAATAGTACGAAAATGAATCAATTGTATCCCAAACTCAGCAGCCAAATCAGTAGCAAGGTCACCAAATATTCCATCCAAAATAATGCAACTTATTTTTTCAGAGACAATAATATCTCTCAAAAAAGACTTACCATACAAAATCAGTGACAAAATTACATCACCTATCCTTTCTCCAAATCCAGGATGCTTGTCTTCACTATGAAAATCAGAGATAGTCTTGAATTGAAGCTTAGGGTAACATTCTAAAAGAGCTTGAATATCATCATTCAAACTAATGAGACGGTTGTGGATGTACTCTGTGTTGAGGAAAGTTATGTAGATGTTTTGGATTGCAAGAAGTTCAGCTAGCTTTAGCATTGAATTTACATGGCCTTGTGCTGGACATGGGAAGATTAGCACATGTGGAGAAGATTTTTCCTTAGGTTGTGTTTCCATTTTTCAAAAAATCTTAATTTTGTTACCTATAACTTTCTTGCATATAAAAAATTAATGGTGTGTGGAGTTATATATCTATTAAGGTTGCAAAATTCATATTGCCAATTTGTGATGATTTTTGAGTGGTGGATAATGATTAGTACTTTGATATGACTAACAGATGTTGTTGTCTTTATTGAACACAAACATGGTACATAAACTATTGCAAGCGGTTTTAATTTGGTGGTATATGGTTTTGTTAACGAGTGTTTTCGGACACTTTTTAAGGGTTTTAAAAGAAATTTTTTTTTTGTAAAAATTAATGTTTCAATTTCAATGTGTTGATTTAACATATTTTTTATAAAAAGTTATTATTTAAAGGTCATAAAGAGTATTCAGGAACATTTGTTTACCTTTCTCATACATGTAATTCCAATATTAGTTGTGAAAAATAATTATCATAGATATAAATGGAGTGGAAATGTTTGCCATTTCCAAATTCACTGCACCGTGATTTTTTTAATGGCAGTGAATCTGCACCCTGAAAGAGGTTCCACACCGTCAACAATATCCATCTACTTTTATCTTTTGCATAAAGCAAAATTAGTTTTGGGTAGTGCAGTATACATAATGAAACTCAATCTAAACCAAGCACATCCTCCGTATATAACCCTATTTTTAAGAAAACGTGTCTTTTTATTTCACGTATATTATACAAATGTTTATAATGTTTTAAATATGTTTGTAATAAATCATTCAAAAAATTTGAAACTACATGCAAATTGACTTAACTACATGAATTTGTAATTCAACCCTTTTAAATAATATGTCAATGATCATTTTCAATTACATTAACGCTCACTTTCTTTCTCATATTTGCTTTCTCCAAACAATGTATGTGATTAATTATTATGAGAGGGTGCATGTAATAAATAAGTTTTCCCCTAAAAAAATGTAATAAAAATGTAATACATAAGTTATATATGTTTTCAGTCCACATCAATATACAACTTTTTGTTTTAGTCTCTAAAAAAATTCTTTGATTTTTAGTCCCTCAAAACTTTTTCATCACTACTTTTGCTCTATACTTTTATGTCAACTCATGTGCAGCCTTCATATTTTTAAATGAATTTTTTAATGAATGTTAAGAATATTATAAGAACCTCTACCAAAAAAATATTTTTTCTAACAAAACATGAATTAAATATTAATTTTTATGTTTTTTGCGCATAAAAATTTATACTTAATTTATGTTTTGTTTAAAAATTCTAATTTTTCGTACGAAATTGTTGTAATATTTTACACTTTTTTTGAAAAATTTCATTAAAAAATATGAACTCTACAAATACATAAAAAAAGTAAAACTTACCGCACCCTAATTTTGTTTAGAAAAAAGTTTAATCACTGCAAAAAAAGAAGTCAAATTAAGACGGAAACGCCATGACAAAATTTTATTTCTGTCCCAAATTAATTAAACCGGGACAGAATTTACGACACTTTTGTGTTACAAATTTTATTTTAATTTTTATATATTTTTGGGACGGATTAACGTTTCTGTCGGAAATTTGGGACGAAAATTGTATTTTTGTCACAAATTTTGGACGGAATTTTTATTTACGTCACAACTTGGTCTATTTTAATCCAAAAATTTAGTGGGATTTGTTTGTGGGAAATTTTTTTGGTGAATAGGGTGGGCGGGAATATTGGTGCCACTGGTATACATTTTTTTTTTTATCGTTTTTAATTTTAATATTATATTATTATTTTCCTCAAAAATAATATAATGTGAGATAATTTTTTTTGAACAAGCCAACATGAGATACATAAACAAAAAATTAGTTTTGATCCCTAGCACAAGGAGTGTCTAAAGAAGCAAAACAAAGATACAACAATCAGTCTTAAAGAACAAAGTAAAATTTGAAAAATAAAAACATCAGCCAATCCCCAAACAAACAAAGAGATCTTGCCACCACATATGATAACCAAAAGGAAAGCACACATTTTTAGCTTTCAACCACCGAAGGGATGTAATTTTAACCTTTTCGAGAGCTGCATGGCTGTTTTGGCTTTATTAGCAAATAGTCTACGGTTCCTTTCATTCCAGAGAACCCAAATACAACAAAGCCAGATCAAATATAAGAATGACCATCGCGGAGCATAACCACCTAAAGAGTTAACAAATTGAAAAAAATAATTTGTAACCTATTGGGGATCCACTGAATACACACCAAGCCAAGACTTAATAAGTTGTCAAAGGTTGCCAAAGAGAGGGCAATGAATAACTAGATGGTCTATTGTTTCATTTTGACCATATCCTGAAACACATGATTGATTGTCAGTAGTAATGACGCCTCGTCGCACAAAGTTATCATTTGTCGGTCATCTATTGCAGAAAAGACGTCACGCACAAATAGATACTTTTCAAAGGAACACTTTTATGCCAAGATGCCTCCAAAACAACGTCGTGGTCATGAATTTCCTACCTCATGAGCATTTGATACACACCACGGATGATGTAGCCATCACCTATGTTCGGTCGCCACAACCAAACATTTGCATCATATTCCTGCAAGGAACCATTAGAAAGCAAGTTCCTAATCTCCACCACTGGTTCCTCCTCCCATGCTAACAAACGACGCCTCCACCCCTAAGCCTCGTCACCTTCACCCCAACCTAAGGCGTGCATCACACCCACCGACAACTCCTTATGAATCGATAATTCATACAACCTCCTAAATCTCTCCCTGAATGAAACTGTCCCCACCCAGCAATCCGACCAAAAGAAAGTATTAAGACCATTACCAAGACGTTTTGTTATACTCTCTTCAAACCAACTCCCACCATCAACACCTATCCTCTCACGAATTTTTACTATCTCCCTCCACCACGATGACCCCATCCTGCCTCCCTCTCTAAGCCACCCACTCTCCTCACCATAACGAGACGATAAAACCTTAAACTACAAGTCGTCCCTATCCACCAAACACCTCCAACACCATTTACCAAGAAGAGCAATATTAAACTCCTTCAATCTCCAAACCACCAACCTCCTTACTCATGTAAATAGAATTTCAGTCAACCCAAGCAACTTTCCTATGATCCTCACCCCTACCCTAGAAATAATTAATTAAAATAGATTCAATGGAAGAGATGATACATGCGGGAGCTCTGAAAAAAGAAAGGGCGTAGACAGGCAGTGAAGGCATGACAGATTTAAGAAGAATCAAGTGGCCCCCATAAGACAGATTTATGCTTTTCCACTCAGACAGTCTAGATTTTAAACGATCTATTACCGGTTCCCAAAAACTCAAACGTCTAGCATCACCACCAATAGGAAGGCCAAGATACATAAAAGGAATGCGACCAATTTTACAGACAAAATAGAAGCGGCTTCTATCAACCAAGAGTCATCAATATTAATGTTAACCAACATACTCTTATGATAGTTTACTTTTAAACCGGACATGTTCTCAAAAGGTGAGATAATTAAAAGGTTTAATTACAGTTTTGGTCCCCTTATTTTCATCATTTTGTGAAATTGGTGCCATATTTTAAAATTCGACAATTTTGGTCCCTCTATCACATATTCTGTCTAAAAGATTGTGATATGATATGTTTTAAATGAAGTTTTTAAGAGAATTTTGTTACAATTTCCTCGATGTTGATCTTTTTCTATCTCCATATCATATTCCACGACATTTAAAATTTATCACATCACATTTTTACAGTTCAAAAAAGTCAAATTTCCCCTCAGGTAATTTCTTTTCCCATCCTACTCCCTTCTCACACGCTTTACTCAATTTCGAAAATATCCCCGTCCAGATTATATAATCTATACGGATTGTCGAATTATATAATCCAAAAATATTTATGTTAGGATTATGTAAGCAGCGACATACATCATTAGGATGAAATAAATGAAAATGAAAAAAAGAAGACAAATTTAAAGAGACGTCAATAATCGAACACATTTTATTATTTGATCAATATTTTATAATGCATTTACATTAACATATTACTTAACAAATTATTAGATAGCTAAAGCTAAATTTCTAGTAGAAGAAGATGGAGAGGGAATTCAGGTAATGTTTGTTCCTCTCGCACATCCTCAGAAGGAGAGGAGGGGAATGTTTGTTTTCTCTCGCACATCCTTAGAAGGGGAAGATGAGAGGAGACTATGATGAGCAACCCCATATCTAGACGGTGGGTGTAAATCTGCAGATTGGGACATTGTCATTTGACCATTCATATTATTCCTACAAGATGAGAAGAATCTTTGTATGAAAGACCAACGGTGAAACATTGCTATCATAAACACTACTTAGAAGAAATTTATAAAAGAAACGGAGAGAATGTGAGTTGGAACGAGAATTTGTGAAGAATGGATGAGTATTTATAGGAGAAATGTTGCCATAGAGTGTAATAGTTAGTCAATGGAAGGGAAAAAACATGGTCAATAAAGTCTAGCCAGTTAATGGAATGGAGAACACGTGTTAAACGAATCAGTCTTGTTGAGCAAGTCACCGTCCATATTTTGATTGGTTCAGATAATATAATTCGAAAACATCCCTAGAATTGTTTGGATTATATAATTTGAACAGACCTAGATTGTGTTAAAACTTGTACTTTGTAAGGTTTGATACATTTATGATTATATAATGATAGAGGTTTGGCAAGTGTACCAAATACTATCGAAGTAGTAAAAATATCGTTCCCACAAGGACTGGTTTTAATCTCAAGAATTCAATTACGTTATTCAAAAGGATGTATAAAGTTTCTCTTAATTTGCCACTAGGCAGTTGGTTTGGTTTGATTTGATGAAATCAAGTAACTTAAAATAATGATTGATTAAGAAAATATGGAGAGAGATCATATCAGGTTTGTCGAATCCTCTAGTGTTTCCCTAATTAGTATACTACACCTATTCTTATGAATGATTCTCTAGTTCCACGATGGTTAACAAAATAGTCCTAATCAATCCCTTGAATTAGGACCCTCTTCTCAAACTACAGCCCCTAATTCCTTAGGTGGTCTAATAATCTTTGAAGGTTTTAAGCACGTTAACCTAATATCACTAATAAACGATTATCCATTCCTAGACTAACCATGTTTATTAGAACAATTCAATTAGGTCTAAGTCGAAAGCTAGGGTCGGTAGTCATTCGTTCTCACTAAATCATGTTTATATTTGATCAGGATATAAAAATCATTAAGAACAATTGAATTGAATAAAAACTAGATTGTCATTCATAATAAATAGAGTTTCACAGCAACATGGATCAATTAGGGTTACACAGATTCATCTCGGACCTAATCTCTGAGAGATTTAGCTACTCATAGTCGAGTTTACAAATAGCATAATCAATGAAATAATTAAAACATATATGAACTGAGTAAAGGATGATGAAATCGCCCTTCAAAAAGTCTTTAGGTCTCAAAATCGCACTTTTGCTCTCCAAAATCGTAACCCTTAATTCTGGAACTGGCTTCAGCTTAAATAGGAAATACTTTCTGCGCCAAAAATCGCGCCACGCCACTAGAAATCGTACCACGATTTCAGTGGCAGAACCAAACCTTCATTATGGTCACAAAATCGCGCCACGATTTCCTATCTCCAACACTTACAGAATTTCTGTTTTTCACACCCCTAGTTACCCCATATTGCCTCAGAACTCTATCAAAATGTCAAAATAAGTCCTAAAAATTACGTAATGACAGCATGTCATCATATAATATGAACGAATAAAGCACATGATTTTTCTAAGGTTCACATTACACGGACATTTATGTGGTCCACGACGCACATAAACTTCAATAAATTAGTGCTTGCTTCATTTGCATAACACAACAAAGAACCATAAACACTTATATAGTAGATCTGAACACTAAGGTAACTGCGGTTTATTACAACGGAGGAAAACCCAATCTATATAGGATAATTGGAAATCTAAAAGTCTCTGATACTGGAGCAACCTAAGTACCTTACATTTTTCCCATCCTGCAACCCTCTCTTACAAGCTTTTTTGAATTTTGATGTTTGAAATCTGTTGTTAAAACTGGAATTCCTTTTTCTCATTTAGTGCCAACTTGTGCTAACGAGACATACACAATATACCCAAGACCGTTTAAATGAAATGATAAGGTTTCTCGCTTAACCAAAAATCTAGATTCCCAGGCTTAAACAAGAGCTTGAACATGCAACTGCATTAAAACTCATAGGGTGGATCCTACAAGGCTTCGAAGATATACAGTTTACACTATAAAAAAAGACATAGATAATATAATTACAATTCCTTTTGCTTCAGCAAGTAAATAAAATATTGCTAAGTGAGTAGTTCTTAGTTTTAAGTTCATCCAACATAGGAACTTTTTTTGTGTTGTAACTAATGCCTCTAGAAAGAAGAAATAGAAGCTTACTATAGATTTATTGGATATTGAGTTTCTAGAAAGATTGAGGTATCGAGACTTGGGATCAAAATTAATCTGGATCTTCCAAGAGACACGATAGCCAATTCCATTGTTTTAGTTTGCATGCTTATACAATTGTTAATAAAATCATGTCTCTTCTGCTTATTTTGACTCTCTGTGCGCTTTGTTGTAGTCCGATGAAGAATAATGGAGATCCATAGCCGACCGATGTAGGAAACAGCAACACATCAATGTAAGTATCCAGATCAAGATGCGATTCTGTCCCATGACGCCATAACCAGATCATCAAAGTTCTTACAGGAAACTAAGCCGTCTTAGCCTTTCCTGCTGCCAAACTCCAAATTATAAGTTGTCAAGTCGGTGTTTCAACAAAAAGGAAACTTCTTGCAGGAATTTAGAGGAGAATGGAGCAACTCTCATAAGAGGATGCATCAGTCATATCATATACCTTGAATTAACTTATTTTCCAACGTGGTATATTTTGTTGGTTAACTTTTGGTACATCTTGCGTATAAGGTGCCTTTTTCAATATGCAACTGCAAAATGAACGTTAATTATAAAGTGCAGTTTATCTCAAATTAGGAATTATTATTGTAATTCATTATTGTGATTCAATTGCATAGTTTATTTGAGGCATTTTTATATGTTATACAAAAAACTGATTTAGTTTAACCACAATTCAACTTGTGTGTATATTGTTCTAATTTTCTATTGAAAACTGTCGGCAAATTTGCAAAGTTTGATTTTATCATTTTATGAATTACAGATTCAAGTGTCTTTCATTTAATTAATTGTATGAAATTGTTGAGGCGTAAACGATATTGAAACTTGCATACTGTTCCGTATCTTCTATGTTCTGCCATGCTGCCATGTTTCTGTAGTAGAAACTAATAGAAACCAACCTTCTTTAAACAAGTATCTGCTTTTTTAGTAGATCAGAAGAAGAAAATTACCATGCAAGATTTACATTTCATAATAGATGTTGAGAATACATTGGTCTTGAATATTTTGTTAATATGTGTAATACATCAATGAGGATCCCATTTAGATTTACGCATTGGCTTAAATGTGTGATTGGTCCCTGCACTTTTACCATTTTTTGGCATTAGTCCATACACTTTTTTTTGTTTGGCTTTAGTCCCTGCACTTTGAAAAAGGTCCTTCTGTTAACTTAACTGTTAAAGAAAAACCTAAAATTAACGGTGTGCCACGTGGACTAATTATTACACGCCACGTGGCACACTGGAAGACAAAATTGCTTAAATAAAATAAAATAATAATAATTGATTTTTAATTAGTTTTATTATTATTATTAGTAGTATTGTTTAATTGGAAATTAAGAATTAAAAAGATAAGAGATATCCAAAACAGAAGAAAAACACTAAGGATGAGAAAGGGGAAGAAAGTGATTTTAGGGTTTCAACTTGAACACGTTGCCATTCAATTTCGTCCTTCATTCATCAGGTTTTGATTCAATTTTGTCCTTCATCCATAAAATCAATTTCAACCTCCATCGTTTATTGGATTTCACAATTTCATTCCCGTTCTCGATTCTGTTCGCGGTTGCGACCTATGTCGCCATTTTACCGCCGTTTTTGTTTAATCCCCTTACCACTGAGATGTGTTTCTGCGTTTCAACTTTGTACCGTTGAACTGTGTTTCTGTTTTCTTCTGTTAATAGATATCCGTATTTTCTTAAAGGTAATCGTTGGCCATTTGTTTAGCTTGTACATTGAAGGGAGGTGTTTCATCAAATCAAATTCATTAACATTTTTACTGTAAATAAAAAACCTGCTACAATAGAGGACTACCGTGTTGATTGATTTCTGGCACAAGGTTGAAGAAGCGTCAACTAGTTATATTCAATGAGTTTGTCGTTGTTAGGGGCACCCTTCTAATTAAACATTAAACAATAAAAATAATAAAACTAATTAAAAATGAATTATTTTAATTCAGCAGTTTTGTCTTTTAGTGTGCCACGTGGCGTGTAATAATTGGTACACGTGACACACCATTAATTTTAGTTTTTTTTTTAACAGTTAAGTTAACAGAAGGACCAATTGCAATATTTTTTTGAACTACAGGGATTAAAGCCAAACAAAAAAAAGTGTAGGAACTAATGCCAAAAAACGGTAAAAATGCATGGACCAATCACATATTTAAGCCTCAAAAATATGATGGAGAGGCTAAAACAGTCAAATTTTAAAATAAGGGAACTAATTTAACAAAAAAATTAAAGGCTTAATTGCACTTTTGACCCCTTATGTTTTAAGAAGTTGCGATTTTGGCCCCCTAACTAATTAAAATACAAATCAGCCCCCTATGTATTGGATCTTTGACAGTTTTGGTCCCTTAGACCAATTTTGACTCGGTCAACGCTGACGTGGCACTTCAAAGCAATGCACACGTGGCGGCTTTGAAGT
>Ga0315914_1007650_pt1 | contig 14851 bp, 6 predicted proteins | sample MpolenodulesMG_FD_203920 | JGI IMG/M metagenome (GOLD analysis project Ga0315914, IMG submission 203920) | Medicago polymorpha root nodule microbial communities from Los Angeles, California, United States - elongated nodules | ecosystem: Host-associated > Plants > Roots > Nodule | place: USA... | reverse complement strand
ATCAAAGAAAAGAAAAAGGTATGTTAACTAACCAGATGATGTTTTCAATGATTATGTGATGTAAAGCGATTTAGGAGTGATGTTGCTTTAAGTATGTCGTGAACCAAGAGTAAACCAAGAAATAAAGCGTTGAAATAAACAATATGTGAAAGCGATTTGTTTTGTTCAAAAAAATATGGCAGATTTGTTTTGTTCAAAAAATAGGAGATTAGGTGTGATCTGTTGAGAACACTTCAAAAAAATAGGGCCGATTTGTTTTGTTCAAAAAAATAGGAGATTAGGTGTGATCTGTTGAGAACACTTCAAAAAAATAGGGCCGATTTGTTTTGTTCAAAATAATAGGAGATTAGGTGTGATCTGTTGAGAACTCTTCAAAAAATAGGGCCGATTTGATCTATCAAAAAAATAAGGTTAATAATTAAATAAGGGTAATACAGTAAAATTAAGCATTAGGGTTAGGTTAAATCTAGGACAACAATTAGCTTTCGGGTTAACTTTAATAAATAACCGATTTGATCTATAAAAAAATAGGGTTAATAATTAAATAGGGGTAATACAATAAAATTAAGCATTAGGGTTAAGTTAAATCTAGAGCAACAATTAACTTTCGGTTAACTTTAATAAATAAGAGATAATAAAAAAATGATATGTCCATGTGGGACCTGTTTAAGACCTCAAATGTGAGGGTGTTGACCGTTGATGCTCTTACAAACCCATTAGTTATAAAACTAACTTTTCAATTATCATTTACTTTTTTTTTACTAAATAGAGTTGCCTTATTGGACGATGGTGTAAAACTAATTTTACACTTCCATTAAATTAAATTAATATTAAAACAATAGAGGTGTCAATTTCCTCATGATATATGCATGTGTAGGTGCCCATTTCCTAACACTTTACATGTTTGAGAAAATCTCCATTCACTCAAGGTAACCCCACCGTAAGAAACTGAAATCAGTTCCAATAACCCCACAAAATCAATTCAAGAAACAGAAAATGTGGAAACGCGCAACCTCTTCATTCAAATCATCACTTTCCCTTTTTCACATCACACAGGTAACTAACACTATCAATTCTCATTCTCTTTCTCTTCTTCGATTCAGATTTTGAATTTGATTCGTTTCTGATTCTAGGAAGGTTCTAAACTCAACAACGCTTATCATTGCCATAGATTTATCTCAGGATCGCCTTTACACTTTCAGGTACTATATTACACTTTCACGATCGTAATTTTTTTTATTGATTTCAAGATATTTTTTTGCAGATTTTTGTGAAAAGTAGATATAATTTTGTGTTTGTTTAATCTGAAGAGAATCACTTTTTTTAGAAAAGCATCTATGGAAAATGATTTTACGCAAAGTTACTCATATTCTATTTTAAGTAATTTGGTTCAACTTTATTTCGTGGTTTTGAGCCATGAAGCACAGACACTTCTCAAATGGATTTGATGGATTAGGCGTGTCACTGACACATATAATTACAGAGTTATGTGATTTTCTCAAATTATTAATGGTGTCACCGTATCAGTTCGTGTCCTTTGTCCGTATCTGTGCTTCATAGGTTTTGAGAAGTCGTGGGCGAAACTCACACATTAAATGTTGATAACTGACGAATTACGAGTTGGAACTTGCGCTCACTGTATCAAATGTCACTTCAACCTTTTACCATTTGACATGGACCACCCCTTATCTCCTTTTTATAAGCCTTTTCACTTTTGCATTGTATTAAGAAAAGTGGGTAGTGTAATTAAAGTCTGTATTTTGTATATATTATCTCTGGTCACAAATATATAAGCAAAGATTCTTTTATCAGCTTTATTGAATAATTGATGTATCTGGTCGACTGGCCACATACATTGCTTATAAAAAAGTTGTGACATAACAAATGGACTCGAAATCCATTCCAATAGCCCTTGAAGTTAGTATATAAAAATTTGTCTTGTTAGTCTCTAGCATCTTTTCAATATATAACAGCAGATATATTTCATATACTTTAGCGACTAAGTAGGAGAGATAGTGATACTTGAAGGACTAAATTGAGATTTTATACTTGAGTTGAGACGTAGTTCTGGATGCTATTTCTCTTCAATTGCATGTTTATATCACTATCAGTATGCTAAAATCAGTTACTTGTTTGATAAACTTTTTGTTCCTTTCTAATTGGTTAGATAAACTTTTTGTGTTAATATCATTATTCACTCTTTGGTTTTTGTTATAATACAATCATGAGTTTGTGGAAATATTCAAATATTAAATTGATTTTAGTCCTAAACTTTTATCGCAGTCACTACATAATAAATAAGCCTAGCCTAGCAAATAATATCACTCTTTATTTGCTAGGCTTTCTTATTGCAGTTTGTGAGTGTCAATGATTTACTATCATATAACCGAAGAGTTTGTCTTTCAAATAATATTGTCTTGGGTATGATACATTAGTGATCTTCTGTCTTTCTTTGTTCCCTTTGATGCAGGAAAAGGACGTGGTTTCCCCCAAACATATGGATTCGGTTATAACTTTTGTTTTAGGTAAACAAAGATGCATTTATTGTTTAAAGTATTGACTGAATTGCAGTGAAATCCAAGGTAGCATTTTTGTAATTAAAATGAAAATAAGAAATGGCAATACAAAACAATTTTTTCAATCTAAATAGACCGCAATTTTGTGAATGTCTCAAAGTGTGAGTTTCATGCTGTTCTCTACTTGCATACTCTGTGTTTCTATGTTTGCAATTAACATTATTTATGGATGTAATGTCTTCATATTTATTATTAGAATTGGTAGGTACACCACTGTGGTCGATAAGGTCCTTTTCTTGTAACTTCAAAGATTGACTGCAAAAAAATATATAAGTTTAGCTAATGCATGTTGGTTGTTGGTAATGTCTGTAAATGAATGTTACTATGTTTAAAATAAAGGAATTTGGGAAGTATAGTCAATGATGGTTAATGCTGGAGCTGAGCCATCTAGGTTAATTAGATTATTGACTATCCTTGTTGATAATCCAGAGTAAGCGAAAGTTGATAGATCACTAATGGTTTACGAAAGTAGAAACAAGACACAGTCATGGTCTAGCAAGGTCTAATTAGATTATTTTTGCATTTGATGTAGTTGCTCTGTTAGTGGTTATGGCAGTTATGTGGCTGTTTATGCAGTATTTGAAGTACAAAACTCCTTGTTAGGTGGAAACTCTGTGTTGGTATGTTATTGTAATAAGAACTACAATTCTGGTTTATCCTAGAACAATTAGTAGCCGTAATTTTCTAATTCTGTAGTCTAATAGAAGTCGTGTAAAAAAATTTAAAAGTTATTTGAAATGGTTCAAACTAATCACTCAATTGATTGTTCATTTGTTCTCATTATCTATCAGGATATTATTACACAAATGGGCATGACTAAAGGCTAATGATACAATGGCTAAGCTTAACTTATCTTAATCTTGAATTGAAATAAAACCGACTAAAATGAATTAAGGAATACAACTCTTGTTACATACTTCAGATATTTTTATTTTTCATCTTAGAAACAGAGCACCACAAGTTTTTAATGATTCTATTCACTATATTGTTTTTGGTTGGCTTTAAATAAGTCATATTGATAATCAAATACTGTTCTCATGCTCTCAGGGGGCCCTGGTAGTGGAAAAGGTACACAATGTGCAAGAATTGTTGAAACATTTGGATTTAAGCATCTGAGTGCTGGTGATCTTTTGAGGAAGGAAATGGTTTCTGACAGTGAATATGGGTAATTTTGTCATATTCAATTTTTTTTTATATGTTTCCTCGTTACATATTTGAGGGTTTAACAATGAAAACATCAAAACAGCGCGATGATTCTGGAAACAATAAGAGAAGGAAGAATCGTTCCATCAGCGGTGACTGTCAGATTGATTCTAAGAGAGATGCAATATGGTGACAATCGTAAGTTTCTTATTGATGGTTTCCCTAGAAGTGAGGAGAACCGCATAGCTTTTGAACATATTGTAAGTTTGATTTTCTTAACTTGTTATCCCTTAAATTTGGGTTATAGAAAGTAATGTTCTCTCCTCTTTCGCCTCTTTCTAATGTTAATGAGTTGTTATAGTATAGGGTTATTTTTGTGCCAGCTCTGATTTTGTATGCTTTGAATTGACTACAAATTTGCCACGTCCTCTTTATTGTTTATTATACCTTTACAATGCACTATTTTTACGTATTAAACAGATAATGTGTTTAAATAATTTATTCTATTCTACCACATAATCACTCTTTATTATGCAGACTGGAACAGAACCAGATTTTGTTCTTTTCTTTGATTGCCCTGAAGAAGAGATGGTGAAACGGGTGCTGAGCCGTAATCAGGTTAATATCAAATTCTTGATGACGAATTTCAGCAACTGATAGAAACTTCTGTTTGATATATGCTGCTCATTTTACGCAGGGTCGAATTGATGACAACATAGATACAATGAAGAAACGTCTTAAAGTATTCGAGGCATTAAATCTTCCTGTGATTGATCATTATGCAAGAAGAGGGCGACTTCATAGGGTAATTGTTTAGTTCCTGTTTTTATTTGAATTCAGCAGTGTTGACATTATAGAGAGACTTATATGACCTTGACTTGCACAGAAAAAGTGCCTTTTCATAACCTTTTGCTTATAGATATTTTATTAACTAACCTTTAAGGTGTATGTTCCTGTGCTGCTTCAATATTCTGTTTAATTTCTTCCGGTTGGGAAAATTCACAAGCTAGTCTTTTGTGGGTTTGGCTTAAATTAAGATTTGACTTGGGATTTAGATGTATGTTTGTTGTGGTTTATATATAGATATGATTAGGAGTGGACACCGGTTGGTCACGGTCATATTCAGTCAGAATATCATCCACTAGATAAATAACCCAAGTGTATAAACCGGCATCCGTTTCCATCCATTTTTAACTGATAGGACGGATGCTGGTATGGTGGAATTGCGACTCTGGGTATTCCTTGGGATGGGTACTCCAAAAAATGCTTTGACGTTATTGCATTGGACTGGTTCTGATACCGTTGGTATAGATGTTACCGAACTGAAACTGTCCAAGTAAATCTGTCTTTAATTGTTTTCTCTTGTGGGATGACTTGACACCCGTTTGAATCAGACCGTGAAACTAGTCTCTTTCTCAGTTTTATCGGTTTCTGGTTGGGTGTTAAATTGTGATGGTTATGCGATGGATTTTTCTTTTTAAAAAAATATCAGCTTCTTTCACATAATTGTACATTTCTTTCTGGTAAATTATAAGTTAATTATAAGACAAATTAATCTCCGCAGATCAATGCTGTGGGAACAGAGGATGAAATATTTGAGCAAGTTCGGCCAGTTTTTGCGGCATGTGAGGTATACATTCAATTATAACATAATGTTATAAATGCTCAAGATGCTTGTGCCATGTATACAATTAATTGTTGTATAATGAGGGCAGTGATCTTTTTGTCTCTCCCTGTGCACCTAAAATGTTAGGTTAGGACTGGCATTGTTCATTAGTATTACAAGTTATTAAAGTTAAGACTACTAACCCTCTAAAGTGTTTTATTAGCTGAGCAAATCCATACATCCATCAACATGTGTTTTATTAAGCATGCCTTTATTTGCTTCTGCGGGGAAGAAAAGGAATATTCCAAAACACTATTTTTTGGGTAGTTGATAACTTGTAATTCTAAATTATAAGTCTGCCTTGGCTTCCATCTCTGTGTATTAATATTGTATTTTATTATTTAAAACCTCTAATCACTTGTATCACTCTATGCAGCAAAGGGCTGCATGAAAGCTGTGTGAATAGGTTGTTTGTGAGAGCATTGTAAATTTGGGTGATGTTTGGATTTTGTGGGAACTCTATATTTCCTAGTTAACTACAAGATCCAAATTCCTGGCTGATTTGCTCTGGAAATTACCGTAAAACTCATCCACTGAAGAATTTTAAGTTGACTGGTTGGAACGGTTTGAGTTTTATAATGCTGTCAAATCGTATCTCTTGACAGGAATAACAGTAGATGAATGTAAATGTTTGATACACAAGCTAGCATTGTTGAGTTAATACCAACAATATGTTGGTTCTAGTGAAAGGATTTGGATTCTTTTGAATTTGTAATTTTGAATTCGATTTACATTTGCGTATAAAAAAATATATGCAGCGATTTTGCCTTTAGTATCTTATTCTTAAAGATGTGTTAAGTACTTAAAGAAGGGGTATTTATTTGTTGAATTTAAAAGTGCATTGTAATAAAATAACAACAAAAGAATTTTTTTTTTTGAAAGGAACCAAACTCTTGGCTGAAATCAATCCTATCTCATTCAACAAACTATGAACTTAAGAGCATGTCTAAGGTTGCAGATTTACTTGTTTCTTCTAGTCAAGATTTTATTGTAATAAGCATGATAGTTGGAGGGAAATGAGAGGTGGTAAATACTTGTAACACCCTTTGAAGAATTAGTTCTATACATTAACAAGTAATTTATCCATTGTTACAGATCTAAACGTGTGGTAACTAGTGAGGAAACTAAAGCTATTGGTCCAATTCTTTAAGGAGCTTCATTATTTGAATGTTTTCTGCATGTAAATGAAACTGTTTGGAAGATTGCTGAAGACAAGCTTTTATGTTTTAGAGCCTGACAATTAACACAATTTTGTACTTATGAAGGTATATGAAAATGCAGGATGATTTGGAGAGTTAGAATGATGCTAATTGATAGAGTTTTTTTTTTTTTGGTTGGGTGGGAATTAATAGAAGGTGGATTTATTAGATAACTAAACATGCAAAGACTTAACACAACATGTATAATACGTGTGTTTCTTGAATAATGAATCACCACACGTGCTTGATGCATGCTCCATTTGAATTCCAGATTGTAGCATAAAATGCGATGATTTTAGTTACAATAAAGATTCTTTGATGTATAGCAGCAGCACCTAACTTGCTTGATCAAATTAAAGAAAATATTATAGTATTATTTTAATATGATTATCTTCACATAGCTAGCTAAGAGAGCTATTTTTATAAGAAAACTCTTCTCACGTAGCTGTTGATTATCTAATACAATTCCTATCCCTCAAAGGCCCAAATATATAAAATTCTGACATTTTCTGTTACTGTTGAAATCAAGGAATTAATAAATACAAGCTTAAACGTAGAACAAAAACAATGGACTAACACCACCACATAAATTGATTCTTCCAGCACATACCCTAAGTAGGTGGTGCACCCAGGGACAAGTATAATAGTAGAGTGAATATGCAAACTGGTTGTTAAAGTATGTTGGCGAGTCGAGAGAAAGATCGGGAGTCAACTACCAACTAATTGATTCAAGACCATTAAGATTGAGTTGAGATACCATTCAAAATTCGAAGACATTAGTAATAGAGTATTACTTTTTCCACCTATAGAATTCTCGTGCGCCCTGTATTTTTTTCAAAAATGCCCTTGTGCAGTCTGGATTTTAAAATCCGGATTGATGTTTACTATTTTGGATTTTATAATCTAGACAATTCTTATGTATGATCAGCCATCAGACTCTCACATTTCAGCAATTTTGAGTTTTGCTTTTAAAAACAACAAAAAAAACTAAGTAAAAAAATGCTAAAAACCTGTCAAATAAAATCATAAAAATATAAAAAATACGACCAAAAAATTCTAAAAATCAAATAAAACCAGTGCAAATTTTTCGGATTTTTATGAGAATATGAATAATTAAAAAAAATGAAAAATGAGTCTAAACGATGAAATTTTGGATTTTGAGGGGCGGAGTCCCGTAAGAAGTCCCTTCTACGGGAGTCATGGTCCTTGTATTTTTTCTGATTTTTTGGGAAAGTTTCAGAGCAATCCGATCAAGTAGCTCGAAAACCCGATTTTTGACTAAGAACAGGTAACAATGACCCAAAACAAAAGGACAAGAGTTAAGAAGATTAATATTGTCCCTAAAATGGCTATACATGTTACAAACATGTTTAGGATTTGTGCTGATATAGTTCAGATTATATAATCCGAACTGTTTTACCTTGAAAAATTGTGTTTAGGGGGTTTCCGGATTATGTAATCCGGAAACATCATGTAACGCGCCCTATTTTTGAAGTTTCCGGATTACAAAATCTGGAAAAATCTGTAACTCCATTTTTCACCCTATAATAAAGGAAAACACCATTCCGGATTATGAAATCCGGAAACCTCAAGTACATTTTTGAAAAAAACGTAGGGCGCGCGAAAATCCTATAGGGTGGGAAAAGTAATACTCCTAGTAATATGGGTCATCTCTGTTATATATCTCACAATTTAGTCCAATTATAATCAACGTGGAACTACCATTGACACTTGAATACCAACAATATCTCACTCAAGTACGAGTATCCCACATCACTAAATTTATTCAAACACTAAGATATCACTCCCTCTCCCCATCAAACTGAATATGGCTTTGATAACAATTGCTGGAGATTCCTTAGAAAACATTGGGAGCAACAACCGACTAATCAATCAACTATCAAGGATCACCAAGTGATCTGGACATTACATCTCCACCTAACATCTCAATGTATAGATAAGATAACCGCCTCTCTTATATATTAAACATTTAGTCTATTCATAGTTGATATCGAACTTCCCATCAAACTTGAATAACATGAAAATTGTTAGCATCAATTAAAATAGTTTATAAATTTTGAGTTGGAAGATATATTTATGATATCAATTAACTACGAGCTTAAGATAACTAACTTTTAGGATAAATCTTCTTCATAACTTTTAATGTCAACGATAATTAATTTTGAAAATTTTGTTATTAATTTTAAGATTTTAAAATATAAAATGCAGTTTTAAGTAGTCATCATTCAGTGGCTTTAGTAATTTTTTAAGATTTTTATTTTGTTTTGGTACATATTTTATAATAGGTTTTAAAACTAAATGTTATTGATATCATAACTAAAGGATACAAAAAAAAACACGGAATACATTTTTTATTATATTTAAATGGACCACCAATAATCCTCTACTCTGACAAAAGTACTAAATGAGTCCCGCTAATAAATAAAGCATGTCAAACAAATATTGCAAAATGATTAATTTATTGAAAAGTACTGTGGGATCCACTTAAGAATGAGATGCTTAAGTGAGACCCCGGTTCCTATAAGACTCCAAAATTTTTCTCCGCAATGGGGGTACCTATTAGATACCGAGTCTTAAATGGTTAAGACCTCACCATTGAAGATGATTACATGAGAGGATTTTTATTTTTTTTTTGAGAAAAAGGAAAGGAAAATGTTATTTTCTCATAATATATATATATATATATATAAAACGAGAGAGAAATATTTATTTTTTTGACAGGAAATAAGCTTCATTAATTGATATGCTAAAATAGCAACAATACAATCAAAAGGATCATAGGTTGGGACATTCCCCATCCATACATTACAAATTATTAAAATAGCTAGAGAGATGCTAAGGGTACAAATTAAACTTTCAGAAGATATTAAGGCAATAACAAAAAAAAAAAAAATCCAAATCCTAACAACCAAGTTAAATCGAGATTCACAGTCTTTGATGTAGTCCAACTTCGGAACAAGATATTTGCTGGTGTTCGCTCAAATAGACTATTTGTGATCTTTGAGATGATAAATTCTGACACATATTGACAAGACATTTGCGTAGTTGAAAGGAAGCTGAATTTAGTGATAGCCGCCATAAACCACTTACTCGAAATATAGCACCTTTGAAGCGAGTCCTTCTCAAGCATTGTAGCAACATATAAGGTGCAAACTTGAAGCAAATTAAGTAATACCAAAATAGAAAAAGAAACAGATCAATGAAACAAATAAAACAACCACAAAGACGTTGAATCTCAAACCCGGTGAAGATAGAGTAACCCATGGGGACTTTCGAGGAGGCCGCTTATACGACTTTTCACTTGACATAGCCATAACAACCAAATATGGAGGAGGTGGTGGACGATCCGTCGGATGAACACTTGAATGAGGCGTGGAGGAATTGATCTCATTGTCGGAGCATAATGAGGGGAAGCACAAACCGATAGTCACAAAGCAGTTAACGGCGAAGCGAGCAACATTGTAAACGGGTTGCGGGTGAAGGCACTTAAGGCCGGAAGTAATTTGAGGTTGAATGAAATTTACGCATAAAAGTGATTTTGGGGTGTAAATGATTTGGGATGGAAATCGAAACGAAGATGAAGATAGAAAGGTGACATAGTGATGATGATTGAGAGGCAGGAAAAATCGATGGAATAGCACGATTCAAACAGATAAAAAAGACACTATACACCATTCTCCTCGAACCCTAGAAGAGGATGGGAGTCGTGGTGCAAGGAATTTTCTCCCTCAAACCCTAGGAGAGAGTGAATGCGGCTACTTCACAGGGACATATTTATTTTAACATAAAAAGAGAGGCAAAAAAGAGAGGGTATATACGCAATGTATTTTAAACATTTATCAAGAGAGAACAATATAGTTTACTTTAAAAAATAGGAATAGAATCACATTGTAAAAGCCACAAATTTTACATTAACCTTAGTATGAAACAACGCTAGTATAAACTACAGTATATCTAAAATAAAAAATGAAAAATTACACGCCCAATTGTCGTATATATGGAAACATATATCATATTCTAACAATTACCAATAATCAATTTTGACTGTTTAAAAAACAACATATATCATACAATATAATGGTTTCCTTGATTGAATGACTAATAACATGGTTTTAAATATTTCAATTGAAGTAATGCTGCAAATCTTTATATTGCACAAAATGCAGCCATATGCTCGCAATTGCGATGCCATTGCAGAGACTTCAAAATCTTTTATATTCGGACCACAATGGCAGTTGAACACATTTAAAACCATGATTAATAGGTAAGCCTATTAACAAAAGCCAAAGCATTGCTTGTCAAGGAAGTAACTTTACCAACACTTGTGTTAACCATCTTCTTTATTGAAGATCTCACTTCCATTTCATCTAACTCATCCGTACATGTTCCCTCATCAGTTATAGCAGCACTCATCCATGTCTTTATGGTATCCCATTTAAACCTATCATCACTAGTTGTAGTACCATTCAAATGCACAAGCCCGTCTGACGATTGCTCCAGTAGATCCACCGTGTCATCGATGTTTTCTCTACAATCGGCAATGACCAATGTTTCATCATGTGTTAGCTTCTTGGAACTTAATTTCTTCAATGTGGTTGATGCACTCCTTGCTGATTTTAGAGCTAGATAGATAGAGACTTTGGTGAGTGTCATTTGGTCTGTTTTGATTTTTGATGTGTATGGAGAAAGTGACTTGTAACAATCATTTGGGTATGTGGTTGAATTGCATTGAGTCTTTAAGAACTTTTTGTAGGTTGTTGAAGTGGACTTTGTTGTGGAGTTTGATGCACATGTTGCAGATTGAATAAGAGTTGAGAGGAATAGAAGAGTAAAAATTATTATGAAGAGATTATGCAATTGCAATGCCATGTTTTTTTTCTCTTCTTGTTTCAATTGGTTCAATACAAATGCATAAGGGGGCTTTTATACTCAAATTAAATGTGGCAAATTTGATTTGATAACTTGGTATGATAAGTTGATTTTGTACACAAGCAACTCTAAACCGTACAAGAAGGGATTGCACGTGGCACATGTTGATTTCGTAGTATTGTCAAAGTACACGTAATAACAAGAATCTAGATCGCGTTGGATATACTATAAGATCAAATAATAGAGGGGGAGGGAAACAAGGATTGCACATGATCTAATAATTGACTTTGATTGGAATGTGTTGAAATACAAAACAAAAAAAATGGTCAGAATAAATCGTTAATTTAGTTTCTAATATATCATCATCTCTTTAATTTAGTCTATAATATTGAGCTGCTTCTTTTTAGAAATACTATTAAGATTTTTTTTTTTTTTTTAAGAGAAATAGTATTAAGATGTTAGTGACTAAATTGATGAATTTTACATATAACTTAAGGAATGGATGGTTTTGATATACATTCTTCTTAAAAAAGATTTATATATTTTAAGTGAATGCGTATTTCCAAAAGTGTTCAGAAAGGTAGCCCGTGTCGGGCTATTATCTATCGCAACAAGTTAACTCAACTCCAATGAGCCGGTTAATGCGCTTAAGAAAGTTGGGATCTTAAGGTTCTAGCACAAACCATAAACTCCTAATTGTATCATCTAATTATAGCATCTATCAATGAAATAGAGTTTTGAGACCTACATGCATATTTTTTTATTGGGAGAAATTGAACTCGTACAATACTTACACCATGTGCATCAGTGCATCAACTATTTGCGTTAAACTCCGATATTTGAAATCTGCGTAAGAATTCACACATCACATTATACTTATGTACCCCCAAAATGCAAGCTAGACAACTCCAAAACCAGACTCAAAACAAAAACTGCCCCACCCTAGGGTAACAGAGAGAGGAACCAACACAAAGGGACAACTGAGGATTGGAAGACACACCACCCAAACCAAACAAGGAATCAAACACATGCACCCCTCATAAAGACTCTATCAAATCTAGCGTATGATGATATTAACTTTCTACTCATAGAAGGAGCAAGCGTTATCGGAGTTAGCGATCAAGATCCTCGTGAGGTACCAATTGCCAACCCAACCAACCAACCAACTATACTATACCACAAAGAAAGGACGTGCCACAAGACATAATTATGTTGTCAGCCAGCTCAATTAGATTACCATAGAAAACACAACAAGAATCCCCATGCCCGAACACCCTACATCTAAGAAGGTTATCCTTAATGGAAACTTGTCTTCGAAGAAGTTGCCATGAGAAAACAATCACGTTAGACTTCCACAACACTTTAGTTTGGTTATTATTGTGTCAATGTGTTTTTTTCACTAATAAGTAAAAAAGTTTTCTCTCAAAAAAAAGTGTCAATGTGTTTATATATTCTTATTTATTTTAAACCTTGAGGTCATAATTTAATTGGTTGAACCGTGGTTATTAGATAAAAAATAAATAAAATTCTAAGATTAGATCATTTGAGTCTTTACAACAAGGTATACTTTATACCACTGCCAACATCAGCCAATAAAAACGAATAGGCTAGCAGAAACAAGATTAGTAATCTACCTACCTTTACCATCCCCTACATACATATCCCAAAAGACTCGTGTATTCCAATAGATTTTCAACCTCTCCCCCTACCACGTTCCCACGTTTATCAACATTATCCCCTCCTTGATATACACCAAACTTGCAACTAATTATCCAACTTTACCCACCAAGACACCATGTGCATGGATTGTTAAGCTTTGAGTAAACGAAGACATATATTGTCTAAAGTCTAAACCACAATAGTTTTGAGAGATAAAAAAAATATAAAACAAACGTGGTTTCAAAAGATAATAATATTGAATTGAATTAAATGAGAAGTGAATTGAATGAAGATGAGGTGTTGTGGAGAGGTTGCGTGACAAAAATGTTACAAGAAATGTCCCACATCGCTCACAATGAAAGTAGTTTTCTCAATTATCTAAAGTAAGAGGTAATAATGTTAGTTCTGTAGTTTGGACTCTAACCCTATCTAATAGCTTGATCGGACGGGCCGGTTTTTAAAACATTGATTTGGAGGGTTTTTGCCGATTTTATTTAGGGTAAAAACGGGTATGAATTTTCTACTCACGGTCTAATTAGTTTGACCAATTGATCTGGTTATGAAAACATTGATACGTTGTCTGACCAATTCTATGGTGCACAAGTAAACATGTTTTACATCGTATACAAGTTAGTTTATATCATTGGATTAATATATATCATCATTAAATTAAATGAAATATGATGTGACTTAAAGATCTTATCATGAAAAATAAACTTATAGACAATATTACAATATCATTTTACAAAGTCATGATGTGCAAACTAATTCTTGGGTGAACACAAGGATTTGGACACTTTATTCGATCACATACACATAAAAATATAAAGTAGTAATTAAATAATCATTAATTTTTTCTTTAAAAAAAATCATTAATTCTTAACAAAAAAATAAGAGAAATGCTAGCAACACACCTTCTAACACACATTTTCCACCACACTCTCTTTGATTGGTTAAAATTCACATGTGACCTACCAAAAATATATAGGATCCACATGATTTGGTGGGACCTATGTGAATTTTAATCAATCAAAGAGAGTGTGTTGAAAAGTGTGTGTTAAAGAGTGTGTTGGTAGCATTCCTCAAAAAATAATCATTAATTTTCAAAGGATTATAGTATGTGCATTTTTTTTCTTTCATATATGTGACGAAATGGAATGTCCAAATTTTTATCACCACCCAAGAATTATTCATGTTGTGCAACGGTTTGATACACACTTGTTTACAACTAGGAAAAAACAATCAACAAGAAAATTGAGAAACAAATAAAATGAAATTTGTAACTAATTTCTTGGTCAACGGGATTAAATAAGGGAATTAGAAATAAATTTCACATTATCTCTCTCTAAATTTTAGTCATTTATTTAAAAAAAATTAAAACCAGTATGCTGTTGAAGTTGGTAAACCCTTCGTTTGTATTATACATTGTTGTATCACTCTTCTGCTGGATTCAAAAGCAAAAATGTCAGTTGAGCAACCACCTTGTGGCGGGCTAAACATGCCTTTCCTTGAATGAAAATATTGTGATTTTTTAATGGCATATACATGTGTGTCAATCTCTTTAGAAATTCTCTTTAATATTCACTATTTTATTAAGCTAAATTTATGTGTCATACACTTTAAAAATGGATCCCATATAAAGCGATGAGACTCCCATGAATTTCACTCAGTCAAAGAGCGAGTGTTAGAAAGAGAGTATTCCTAACATCACTCTCTCT
>Ga0315914_1007644_pt1 | contig 14865 bp, 4 predicted proteins | sample MpolenodulesMG_FD_203920 | JGI IMG/M metagenome (GOLD analysis project Ga0315914, IMG submission 203920) | Medicago polymorpha root nodule microbial communities from Los Angeles, California, United States - elongated nodules | ecosystem: Host-associated > Plants > Roots > Nodule | place: USA... | reverse complement strand
TGAGTTAGCATTTTTGGATGATGTGGCGCGCTGACTGTATAATTAATTTTGTTTTTTTAATTTTTATTTTCATGTATATTAATTTAAAAATAAAAAAACTGAAAATTAATTTTAAAAATAGAGAAAAAAATCAGATTATTTTTTTCAAAATTGAAAAAATCAGAAAAAACAATAAGATTTTTTTTTTAAATTTAAAAAATTCAAAAGAATAAAAAAAATCTGAAATTAAGATTTTGAAAATTAAAATAAAATCGATTTTTTTTTCAGATTATATAATTTTCAAAATTTTATTTCATATTTTAATCTGAATTATAAAAAATTATATTCAGATTTTATAAAATATAAAAAATTCCATAATTTTTAATTTTGGTAGAAATAATTTTAATTTTTTTTTATTCTAGAATTTTTAAATTTTTCTAGAAAAGTTAAAAAATTAGGTAATTTTACTTTTTTTCAAAATTTATAATTTTAATTTAATTCGGATTTTTTTTTAAATTTTTCTATAATTTTTTCGGAAATTCTGAAATTTATTAAGTTCGAGAATAGAAAAGGTAATACCATATGGGTTTTCCTGTCATTGATGGGAAATATATTAAGTTAGAATTTAGAAAACAATTCGAAAATTTTATTCCTAAATTTTTATGACTTATTTTTCCAAATAAAAAATATTTTATTTTCCGAACCTAGGAAGAATTTTAAAAATAATTCTGGAACTTGATAAAAAATAAAAAAAAATCATTTTTTTTTACGAAATTAGGAATATTTTTTATTAAAATTCGGGAACTTAATTTTCAAAATAAAAATCTGAATTTTTTAAATTTTTGAAAAAAAAATCTGATTTTTTTCGATTTTTCAATTATTATTTTCTTAAAAAAAATCTGACTTTTTTTGATTTTTAATTTTTTTATTTCCAAAAATAAATTTTCAGATATTTTTAATTAGTTTTTATTTTTAAATTAATATAATTTCATTTATATTATTTTTTATTTTAAAAAAATAGGAAAAATTCCACGTGTGCCCTTAAAAAAATAATAAACAAAATTAATTATACAGTCAGCGTGCCACATAATCAGATATGCACAGTCAACGCGCCATTCAGCATGTCAGGTCAGCATTTTGTCTAGTCAGATGGTCTCGGGGTCTAAAACGAAATAATCTTAAATTACAGGGTTGGAATCTAATTTTATTTTATAGGGGGTAAACCGAAACTCGCTTAAATTACAGAGGGTAAAGACATATTAGCCCTAGAATATATTACTGAAAGCTTGGAAAAATTAGCACAAGAAGTATTAAAAAACCAGTTGAAAGAGTATCAATTTACATCAGAATAACAGGGTAACAAAACAAAAAATGGGGCGAAGCGCCAAGACCCCCTAATACAGATAGATTCCCAAACAAGGTATGAGATTCAACCACAAAAAATGATAAGAGTAAACAAAGTTAGAGTGGTTCGCTTTCAGCCACCAGAATGATTGAAGCTTAACTTTGTCGAGTAATTGATCAAGTTATGTCTCCTTTTGGTGAAAGACCCGAGCATTTCTTTCAATCCAAATCACCCACACACAAGATAGCCATATGACGTTAAAAGCTGAGCGAATACTTTTGCAAAATCCGCCCAAATTGATATTTACATTAAATCACTTTAATTTACACTCACCTAAGATTCTACTCCAAATAAAGTGATGTGCAAAATACAGTGGTTCGTTGATTTTATTTATTTATGAATTAAGTAACCCCAGGGCCAGGCACATGTATGTGTCCATTACATTGTCAGCCTGGTTGCTACATTGTCACAGTAGAGGACAAGCACACGTCAACAGTCCAACCACCATGAAAGTTGTTACATGCATCTATCAAATTCTTTTTTTTTTAAAGGACATGCATCTATCAAATTCTTGTTGGTATGATAGTTCTTAAATTTGTCATTTTCTCTTGGTGTTGCACCAAACCCAGGTTTCTTGTGCTCACTCTTCACTTTTTTTTTTTTCCGAGGGTTCACTCAATTCACATATGTCACACGTCAAAAATCATTAAAAAAAAAGTTATATATAAAACAAAATTTTGAGTTTCAAATTGTTTGTTTATACATACATCATAAAGTTATTCGACGATAAAACCTACTCTTTACTCCTTAAAAAAAAAAAAAAAAAACTCTTTACATATCCTTGGTATTTTCTACCAACAATGTCAACCATATGAGTCCATGACTAACGAAAAAATTAAATCACAGGAAGCGTCAATAGAATTTCTTAGCTCACTACTTTCATAAACAAAGAAAAATATGTAGGTGTAGTTAATAATCAAACACATTTACATTAATCTTTTTTATTTTTGAAAGTTTTAAACTGAGAAATTCTACTCAAGGTTCTTCTGAATTGGTTATTGACTCGTTCCCATTGACATTATTGGTAACAACACATATACACAAGAAAACTTTATTGTGTCAAATTACTCTATCTACATGTAAATATTAATAAGAAATAATGAATAAGAGTAGCAATCTAGATACTCGTATGATTCGTCGTCATCATCGACATTGTTCTTCGCTTTTGCGCCACCGGTATTTGTTTTTGAACCATTGTTTTGTGCTTCTATGCTAATATTTTTTTTTAGATAGATAAGATGACAAGATCATCATAAACTCACACACAAAGTGGAGGTATCGAGGTTTGAACCCCAGTCATGGCGTCCAGCTTAGTAATTTAGACATTTTTGTCAATTGAGCTATAACTTATGAGACAATATTTACTAAATGGATATGTGTAGAATATGAGAAGACCGTTGTTAGAGTAGGTAAATGAAATTAGAGCAAATTTATTTGACCAACCATATACAATTTTTGGGATAACCAAAATAAGTAGAAATAGAGTTATTGACACAAAATCAAAGTAATAGGAAAAAAAAGAACAAAATGTGAGAAAGGAAGTTGTGACAAAAGTTATCATAAAATAGTTGTTCAAATATCGATTATTATGAAAAGAAATCATATTTGTACAACCATTTTATGACAACTTTTTTTATACACTGTCTCAAAATAATTGTTCCTTTAACATTTTTTCTCGGTCTCAAAATTCTTGCCACTTTAGAATATCAATGCATCATTTATTTATTTCCTCACTATTATAACCTTATTTATTAAATTTAATCCAACTTAACTACTTTATCAATTACAATTAATAATAGTAATTTAGTAAATTATACTAATTTTATTATTCAACACAGTTAATAATTTCTATAAAAATCGTGTATAAACATTAAACGACAATATGTTTCTACTTTCTTCTCTATTATTTTGGTTTCCGTGTCAATACTTACTTTATTTATAAATTTATGGTTGTTTTAAAATTGTCACATAAATAATTCTTCAAATAACTCACCTCTTCCATAATATTGTTCATATTTGTTAGAAAATACAACCTATTAATTCCACATTGTAACTTGTCTTGGTATAGTTTGCAATTTCATTTTCCAACCATATAACATTTGGTAGGTTTCAGTGAAATTCACAAGAAAATGTTTTTGAAGTTCAAATATTTCATTCAGTTCTATTTATAAAAAGACATTTTGATCTTCCTTAAAAAAAAAGACATTTTGATCAAAAAGGTTAATATATTTGATTAAAAAATGATTTAAAAACATTAACTTTTATTGACATGAAAATATAAAGTTGAGCCTAATATGATCAGTAAGTCTACTTTAAAGACTCATTTCATATCCGTCTCAAATTATTTGTCATCTTTTATAATATTTTGTCTCAAATTATTTGTCAATCTTTCAATACCAATACAACATTTATTACTCCTTTTCACCAACATAGTATTATTTATTGCCTTAAGGATTCAAAAGAGGAAATTATTTGTAAATTTTATGTAGAAAAATGTTTCTTTTATAGTTTCAATATAAGAAAAAATTTCTTTTTTGGATTTCTAAACAAATGTCTCGATGACACTTTTGGGACACTTATTAACATTTCTCTTATTTTATTTTCTTTTGGTCTTAAAATTATTAAAACAACATTTCCCTTATTTATTGCATTTAAAATGACACATATTTTATCATTGAAATCAACGGTATTAATTATTTTTTAATATCGTGTAAAATTCAAATTAGACATTATATAGAGAAAGTAACACATTTAAATAAGTACCATAAGTACCATGTCACATAATTGAATAGAATAAAAGTCGATGAGATTAAATTATATCTTAAACTTTATATTTTAAGATTTAATAAGATATCGGAGTGTGATTTTATATGACTATCTATTTGAATTATATTTTATAATAAAAATAATTTTAATCTGTCAAAAAAATAAATAAATATGTCCAAAATCAATGTTAAATATATTTAAATTAATGAAAATAGTTCGTCAAAAAATGAAAATCTTTAATACAGAGTACTTAAGTAGTTATAAACATTTTTTTACAATCAATTAAGTAGACTGATCAGAGAGACCTAAAAAAATTTATTTGTGGTTTAATGCCTAACATTTTTAGCCAAATAGATTTTTTGAAAAAACCTTAACTTATTCTATTTTAAAAAATGGTTCGATCAAGCAGGCTCATTTTTTTCTTTTGGGGGGGTTAGAAGTAGGCTCAACTTTAGATCCATGTTAACTCACTTCCAACTTTAATTAACAATTTTTCACCGATTCTAAATCATATTGAATTAATTATCTACGTGTTTTCGAATATACAACCTGTCTCACCTAATAAATATGCATCATATGATATGGGATGGGAATGAAGAGCGTTGGCCAATCCAAATAATAGGTGTCATCTAATTTACGTGTGACATATGCACATATCCTTAGTCTCTTTGGTTTGCAAAAAAAGAAAAATACGCACTTCTCAACTCCACGTGCTTGGGGTTTATTAGTCAATTTGTTAGCTTAATCCTCACAAAAGCGAAAAATAACCATATACACAGTCATATACACTTTCTACCAAAAAAGAAACGCAGTCATATAAACTAGCATAACCCATTACTATTATAATATCATCATACATTTTTTTTAAAGGTATTATAAAATATCATACATTTTTTTAGAGGATAATATCATACATGATTAGTTAACAATTAAAGAATACAAAAGATCTTAGAATAATTAAGTGTCGTGTTAACATGCGTTCTAAAAACACTAGTCAGTAATTCAAAAATATAAATAATTGAACAAATAGTCTAATTTTTTTTCTTTAAACTCTTTAAAAAGTGTATTTCGTTAACATTTTTCAATAAAATAAAAGTCCAACAACATTTGGCATTATAATAATACATTTGCGGTGTGAACGTTATTATACTGCAAAAAGTATGACATATATTTTCACTCAATAAAAATTTCAATCAATAAAAATTTCAATAAACTCTTTAAAAAGTGTATTTCGTTAACATTTTTCAATAAAATAAAAGTCCAACAACATTTGGCATTATAATAATACATTTGCGGTGTGAACGTTATTATACTGCAAAAAGTATGACATATATTTTCACTCAATAAAAATTTCAATCAATAAAAGAGTAAGTGTTAAAAATCATGTTGAAAAGAAGATGTTCATAGACTCCTCTATTTGAATTTGATCTAATTTTAATAATATTCAAATGATATAATATACAATTCTTTGAGTAGGCAATGAATAACCGATAGTAAAGTAAATATTGAGACGTGTTTTGTTGACACACTTTTTAACATCCGGCGTCACTTAAATATATGGTTCAAATTTTGTATGGTTACTTTTTTTTCACGTCAGTTGGAAAACACTAACTCAAAATGTAGTGTATGTGGTTCAAATGATATCTTACTCTTTTTATTTATTTATTATGTTATTGATATAAACTGATGACCATTTGTTTAAGAAATACAAATTCCTTTTAATTTGGATAAATTTGTTTTTTTTCTTAGATGAAGTGGTAAACCACTGAAATTAATCCTACCAATTTGTTGTGTTTTAATGGTGGTCAATTTGTTGTTGATAATATTATTGATGCAATATTTTATTATATATTTTTAATTTGTAATATGTAATTTCTATATATAGTTTTTTTACATTATATATATATATATATAATATATATATATATACATATAATTAAATACTATTGAAAGTTACAATTAAATAAAAGTGCTAATATATGATCAGAACATTTGACTGGTCTAATATTTATGAAAATATATCCATATTAAACTACTTCATTTCAATATAAAACAACAAATTATTAAGAAAAAAAACAGAGTCAAACAATAAACTTATTCATAACAATCTTTACTTATATAGTAATTATTTCAAACAATTTTCTAATTTGGACATATAGATGTATTTTTTTTATATAACATAATATATATATGGTTTTTGCTAGGAGACACCCCATATGAAGGTATCTTTTAGCAAGTTATCATATATACATTTGATAAAAGACACCAACTAATTTTTATAAAGGTGTTTTTAACAAGTTATAACTAAAAAAGTTGATAATCACACCTTAATGCGTGAATTGCTAAAAGATGTCTTAATGAGCGTCTTCTCACAAAACTCTCTCTATATATATTTTGCATACCATAATTTTCTATTGGATTAAAATCACATAAATAATCACAAGTACACAAATTTAATCATAACAGGTTTTTTTAGGAAATTAATTGTACGTGTGAACACAATGATACTCATATAATTTGGTAAAGCAGGTATCTATCATCCTATCAATCAAATGTAAAGTTTTTATTGAAATTTATTTTAAAATAAATTTAAATATTAAATAAATTTTGTCTAAAGAATATCATTATCCATTCAAACTTGAACTTATATAACACACACCAACACCATGCCAATAACGCACCACGCCACGTAGCACAACCACGTTACGTTACGGGTATCTCGAGCATTTGTAAAAAAAAAGATTTTATCTTAATTAATCATAACTAGTTAATATCACTTTGTTCACTCCTATAATCGTTACTAGTGGGATTTCTACTATGATCACACATTGATTAAATTATATCCATGATGATAAGAATGTAATAAAAAAAAAGTGATTATGGGTGGGAATAGGATGGATATTCCCCCGGCTTTATACTCTTGTACTCTTTCTTTTTCACCTTTGCTTCTCCTCAACGTTCGGTAGCCTAAAAAGTTAACCCTAAAATTAAAAAAAGGAAATTAGTGATACGAGTTTACATTTGCCAGCGTAAATCACACTATAGTATAGAGAGGTTATTACAATTGCAAAGTCTAAACTGTGAATAAATTAGAATTAAATCAAATTTAATACTGTAGTTAATTAGAGAGAGAAAGAGTGAGAGAGGCATAACCACCAGCAACAACACCATCATAACAACGCGTTGTAGAGAGAGAGAGAGATTCCAGATGCTTTGGCAATGGGGAAAATTGGAAAAGATGAAGAACATGTGCAACAAGAAGAACAGAGGCAAAACGATGAAGGTGCACGGTGTTGTTCGTTGATTCGAAGAGCTTTCAGTTTCAAGTGTTTATTCATTCTCTTTTTCAGTTTAGCGGCTTTCGTTTCTGTAATCTTTTGGATTATTCCTAAACACAAATTCCAAGCTAGTTTTGTTGCTAATGATGTAATTAAGCATAGAGGTAAACTCTCCACTTTCAATTTCGTGTTTTGATTTTCTTATTGTGATTATTTCAGTTATTTATTGTTTATTTTGCTGTATTCGATTGGATTCGAGGTGTGATGAAACTGGTTTTTGATTCTGATGATATTTGTCATAATTAGGTTTTGATGTGTTTTGAGTGAATTACTGTGTAATTTAATTTCGACTTCTTCGTTGTTTGTTGAATTGATGTATTATAATTTTATACTGATTATGGTGTTTGTGATCACTTTTGAGTTTTCTTTGATGATTTCAAAATTCAAAAGTAGGGATTAGATTTTTCTTTTTGATGGAATTCAGGTATAACGTGTTAAGTGGATCATCAAGAATATCTGTGAAACTGTGATTCACGCTTATTATAGATTGTTGATTTCGGAGGTGAAAATAGTATGATAGCATCCGTTGCGAGTAATTAGGGTGTGTGATTACTATTCGACTTCCCTTTTATGTTAATCATACAAACCTTCTTATTGGGGTGCGTTTATGTAAATCATTTACATTAGTGTTTTTTAAATTGAAAAAATAAAACATGATGTTAATGAAGATTTAAATCTTCAGTAAGTGGTTATTGACTCATTGTTGACTTGCTGTTAGACTCATCGGCAAGATCCTTACTTTGCATGAGAGTATTATGATTTATGGTTGGTAAGAGGACTAGAGGAGCGTGCAAAACTGGAACAACATTATCTTGTTGAAAATTTAAATCGTCAATTAGTGGCTATTGACTTATTGTTGACCTGCACCTTAGCAATTGTTGTTTGCCTTATTGTCAATATCCATACTTTGTAGTGAGAGTGTATCATGATTTATGGCTGGCAAGAGAAATGCTAGCAACGCACATTTTTTTACAACTCTAGAAGACTTTTGATGTTTTGGTCTATTTTTGAAATAATCGATATAGCAATTATCTTACCTTGTAAATTGTTCACCTTCTTTGAAAATGTGTTGTCAAATGTTCCTCTTTTTGGTAAATGTAGACAATTTGTCATTTTTACCTTCAGGTAAATCATATAAGCAATTTGTGTTACTTTTTTTAATTAAAAATCCTTTTATGCAGAAAAGTTTGATTGTAATAATGGTTACTGTTGGAAATAGAATGGAATTAATATTTATTTCCAAGTAGTATTACAACTATTAGATTACTACATGTATAGAAGTTAAATAGATTCGTCGTATCTGTTCTTTTAGGTAACAGAGTCAGTCTAATTATTCATTTTGTAAATTGTATTCAGAATTTATTATCTTTGTAATTCTGATTTCGTAAATGTATCATTCTACTGAGTGTTTTACTCACCCAAGCATATTCAGAATCTGGGAATCAGCTGCTTACTACTGTAAAATAGCCTGACGATGCTTCATCACAGATAATTCTTTTGCATTATAACTAGTTTTTTAAATACAGTTAGAGAATTGAGGATATTTATTCCAAATCCTGGAAAACTGTGAGTTCCATAAATTTAAACTTTGAAGGAAAATATAATTCACTTCATTGATAGATTTGTAATGTGTAATTGTCACCAAAATAACTAAATTTTTTAGGTTGCATATTGATATCTTTTACTGGTGAAAACAAATTTATTTTGCAGTTCATATCCTTTGTACTGCACTATACATGTGATCCGTGCAACTATCACTCATAAGTTTGTTATGGTTTCTTTTTGTATTATTTTCCTGCGATTAATCTTCTGTGTTGAGATCTTCATTTGAATTCTTATTGTTGGTGACATTACTGAATTTATTGACGATAATTGTTTTCCTCGACCAAATTTCAGCTCATGTTCAAGCATCCTTCAGGCTGGAAAAACCAGTTTCACAGCTTATTCCATACATTGAAAGATTAGAAGATGAAATATTTGACGAAATATCTCTGCCAAACACTAAGGTATTAGCCAAGCTTCTTCTCTTACATTTTTTTTCCTCAGGTCTCTACCCAGACATAAAAAGTGGCTAATAATCTAGTTACTCTTAACACAGGTGGCTATCCTATCCATCCACCAAAGTGTTGCACCTAATTGGTCTGACGTGGTATTTGGTGTCCTCTCTGATCCAATGAACGTTCCAATAAATCCAGTGTACTTGAGTGTGCTGAAGTCATCACTAATTGACCTGTTTCTCCAGCAAACCAACCTGACTTTTACAACATCAGTATTTGGGAATGCATCTTTGTTTGAGATCTTAAAGTTTCCTGGTGGGTTGACTGTAATACCAGTGCAGTCTGTTTCTATGTGGCAGATACGCGAGGTTCTGTTTAATTTTACTCTTCATCATTCCATATCTGAAGTCCTGGATAAGTTTGATGATTTTGAGGAAGAATTGAAGTTTGGATTGCATCTGAAGTCTGATGAGGTGCAGTCTCATAACCTGTTTCACTTATTATTTTGAGAATTGCAATTTGGGTTTTATAAGTGCCATTTCACTCAAAAGTCAAAACCTTAAAGTTGCAATACCTTTCTGACTTCTCTCAAAATCAGACAGAATTTAATCAAAACAAAATTTTCTTGTCTGGTTTTTTATATTTTGTTAACAATTTTCTGAAATATTCATGGAAGGAACAAAGAAAGACGAGGCTGTTGAAGTTTATTCCACAAGAAAGATTCATTATATATTGTTGTTGCTGCTGTTACTGTTATTATTTTGCATTTTTTGGTCAAAGATTAAAAACTAGTTCTCTATTGGTTAATAACTAGAAGCTGATAACTAATGGCGGGTCTCTGGCAATATTTTAGGGTTTACCTTTTTGAGTGGGTGAAAAACAATTTTCATTAATAAAAAGTCCAGATCCATTGCCATTTTCTACATTCTTGTTTTCATGTAATTTTATTAGTTTTCAAATTTATAATTTTCTTTCTTTGCCTAATCAAACTAGCATAGCCTAAATCATGAGTTGATTAAGAATGAGTAAATTGCTATGTTTAATACCTTGAGCAAATGAAATTTAAATTTTAGAAGTTGGATTTAAGTACATTCACAGATTGATATAACAAGCATTTGCATAATTGTTTGCCATTGCAGAATGTGTATGTGCAAATAACAAATGCACGCGGCTCAACGGTCGCTTGTCCTGTAGTAGTGCAGGCTTCAGTCATGCGAGGGTTTGAGAGCCTTTTGCCACAAAGATTGAAACAAATAGCTCAAACAGTAAAACACACTGCTGGAAACAATCTTGGCCTTAATAACGTAGTTTTCGGCCAAGTCAGAGAAATCAGGTTATCTTCTTTACTGAAGGATACGCTACATGCTTACCCACCAGCTCCTGCTCCATCCCCACAGTTAACTGATCACTCTGAGCCATTAATTTCACCATATCATGCTCCCTCTTATTCCCCAATATCCCCAGCAACTGCTAAGACACCTTGTTTTGACCGTGAAGTATCCTCGCCTTCACCGTCCATTGTGACTGAGCATCCTCCAGCTTATTCTCCTGCTGCTTCCCCTATATCATATACTTCCAGCCACACAACTGGGGTTTCTCCTGATCTGCCACGTGCAGCCGATGTTTCTCATGGAGTCAAGCTTCGCCAAGACGAGGAGAGATCCAAAAAATTGGCTTCTCAGTTACTTAGTCCATCCTCTCCATGTAAGTTTATCTGTCATAGTAGACCCTTCTTTCCTTTATATTGCTTTCATGTAATTAGAACTGACAATACTTGATAAGATTAGATTCTTTCATTCACTTTATAAATTCATCGAGTTCCTGTCACTGGACTTGCTTTGATGTCTCACTGTTTGTTTTTTCCCTTCTGTGCAGCTTCAGCAGGCGGTGATTTCCACGGAGAAATCTTGCTAATGGGATTTTGTATGCTATCAGTATCTCTTCTTTTTCTCTGATATTACATTTCAATGATATAAAGACGTTGCCTAATGAAGGATCCACAAGCCATGCAAGGACTATAGCTTAATGATGCTTCAAAAATTTTGCGCAGACAAAGGAAGAAGCTTCCGACAAATTTTAATTAATGTCTATATTTTCATACTGGCATGCAACCACATTGTAAAGCTTTGGTGGGTTAAGGTCAAAGCCAGAAAGTTGGCAGGCCTCTCATTTAGAACTATATTATCCTATATGAAGCTTTAAATTGATCCCAAAGGGGTCAACTAACAAACAGCATGATCCGAAGCAAGATCAGGTTTAGATGTCAAAAGAACCATTCTTTGTATTTGATCAAGTGTAAAAATTTCAATTAATGGGTTCTTTGAGCATCTGAATCTGTAAGACATCTGCAGTAATATCCAACAAAGAGATTAGTTTTTTCACACTCTGTATAGTTCCTCTCTCTCCCCTCCCTAACCTTCTCCTTGCTTCCAGAAGTAAATGAGAATTCAATTTTATCCAAAGGATAGATATGAGTAAAATGTACGAGTAGGAATCTTGTTTATGTCTCAAAAAGAATAAAATGAAGAACTCTATCAATATGATTTTGGGTGTTTTAAAGTTTAATTATGCCATAGTTCTTAAAATATGTGTTTTTATATGCATAAAATTATGGTAACAGAGTCTTTAGCCTACAAGTAAAACATTGAAATATGAAGAAAAAGAGTAGATGCATTTGAGGGCAATATGGATCCTCTCGTTTTCCTCCATCCTATTCTCTAAGATATATAGAAGATTAATTTTGCTTGTGTGTAAGGTTTAAAAAAAATATTTTTATTTCACCCTTGTGTCTATTTAGAAAACCTCACACATGTAGAAAACCAATTTTTTTTGTCACTCTTGTTCTTGTCAGAATATTCCCGTAGACAGGAACGTCAATAGATAGAGAGAGATTAGTCAAACCCAAAATATTTTAAGAGAGGCGCCAAACCCAAATTGTTGAAAACATTTGAGCGCCAAAATTTCTTATTAGTTCACCTCGCCACATACACCCACTCCACTCACACACTACCCAACATCTAAAACCCTAACCCTAACTGTACAATGGAGAAGAACGAAGAAACTCGGCGGCGACGGAGAGAGGCGGATAGGCTAAGCAGGTTACCAAAAAACGTTCTTATCCGCATCCTCTCTTTCCTCACCACCAAACAAGCTGTGAAAACGGTCGTACTAAGACTAACTTCTGTTATATGACAATCTTACAAAGAACCAAGATTCTTACCTACGACAATCTAACTAAGACTAACTTTCTTACCTATGATAATCTTACTATGACTAACTTCTGTTTTGTGAGAATCTTCTTAAGAATTTAGATTCTTATCGTTGATAATCTTACTAAGACTATCTTCTGTTATGTGATAATCTTCTTAACAACTTAGATTCTTACCTATGACAACCTACCTAAGACTAACTTCCGTTCTATGAGAATCTTCCCAACGGCTAAGATTCTTACCTATGACAATCTAACTGAGACTTCCGTTCTATGCGAATCTTCCTAACAACTAAGATTATTACCTATGACAATCTAACTGAGACTAACTTCCTTTCTATGAGAATATTCCCAGCAAGATTCTCATAGAACGGGAGTTAGTCTTGGTAAGATTATCATAGATAAGAATCTTAGTTGTTAAGAAGATTCTCATAGAACGGAAGTTAGTCTTACTAAGATTGTCATAGATAAAAATCTTAGTTCTTACGAAGATTCTCATAGAATGGAAAACAGTCTTAGGTAGATTATCAAAGGTATGAATCTAAGTTCCTAAAAAGATTCTCAAATAACAGAAGTTAGTCTTACTAACATTATCATAGAGAAAAATCTTAGTTCTTAAGAAGATTCTCATAGAATGGAAGTTAATCTCGGTAAGATTATCAAAGATAAGAATCTAAATTCTTAAGAAGATTCTCACAAAATGGAAGTTAGTCTTAGTAAGATTATAAAAAATAATAATCTAAGGTCTTAAGATTCTCATATAACGGAAGACAAACTTAGTAAGATTAACTTCCATTAGAATGAACCAGAAACTTCTAAAACAAAAAAACCGGACACACACAAAAATGATAAAATTTAAAAGAGAGAACAACACGGTCACATCACTTAATATCGTTTCTCTTTAAAATTTTATCTTTCATATATGTGTGTTGATATAAATTTTATTTAGGCTTGTGTCCTTGCTATATATAAAAACCCATAATAAAATGAATTAAATTATCACTATTCAAAACTGGTAACAACAATTAAATACAATCAAAATTAAAAAAAAATAAAAATGTGTATGTGTGGGGCGGTTGGTTATGTATGTTGCTTGGCCATTGGTCCCTGGTTTGAGCCTTGGTTTCCCGAATTTTGTTTTTTTTCGCCAGTTTTTTTTTTAAAGTCTTCTTCTTCGCCCGTCGTCTTCAAAACGGGTTTTTTCGACCCGTAATCCGATCCGATCAGATCTCTCACGATACACAATGAAATTCAACGATTTTTACATAGTTTTGATTGGATTTGAAAGCCAAGGAGAAAGTACATACTTATTTTGCAAATCCACAAGTCAATCACAGTTATTTTTTCAAGGTACTTGCCGGAGCCGCTGTACCCGTCGCCGTATTCTGCATGTTACTAGTGATCGTATGAATTATGATTGCACGTTTATGTGTTCGCTTCATCCATCACCTTTAACATATGAAAAAAACAAGACAAAACTTGCTAATCCAAAGTTTTTTTCCATCGTATTGTTCCATTATTCCAACGCATGCTTGGTTCTGATATTTACAAATTATTTTCTCAACAATGCCAAAAATGCCCTTTGTTAATTGTGATTTAAAAATTAATTATTTTTTTATATCAATATATGTTAAAAAATTAGAATCCTAGGTGGTGACAAAACAAACAAATCTCAACCATTAAAATGCTTCTAAATATATCTGATGGTTCACATTCAATTCAGAAACAAACAAAAAAAAAATTCAAATCTTCTACGGTAGGAGGCTTAAAGTGGTCTCCCACCGTAGCGTTTGGCTGTTTCTAGATGGCAAGCTATTTCATTTTAGTTTCTATACTTTTTTTTCATTCTAATTTTTAGTATCTTAAAAAAAATTCATCATCATTTTTGGTCGATATTTTTAATTCAGCTCATATGTAACCTTGAAATTTTCCAGCAATATTTATAACATTGTTTAAAATTAGTGAATCAATTATCTACATTCAAAAAGACATTGTTAATCAGCTAAGTAGAAAATCGATTATCAATTATAGATAAATTTGTCTCTTTAAAACGTTTTTTTTTTTTGCTTACACCTTTAAAGCGTTGTTGAAACTGAAAAAAACTAAATAGCTATTTTTAGTTATTGTGTTTTGGGTTAAGTATGTTTTTGGTCTCTATAAATATATAAACAT
>Ga0315914_1007643_pt1 | contig 14865 bp, 12 predicted proteins | sample MpolenodulesMG_FD_203920 | JGI IMG/M metagenome (GOLD analysis project Ga0315914, IMG submission 203920) | Medicago polymorpha root nodule microbial communities from Los Angeles, California, United States - elongated nodules | ecosystem: Host-associated > Plants > Roots > Nodule | place: USA... | reverse complement strand
GAGGAACACTGGTGCAGGCATAGCTGTTTTTCTTGTCCTGTTGCAGACACAAAACAGAGTAGTGGAGATAGTGGTTGTACACTTCGTACAATTGTCCTTTGTCAACTCTCTCCAACGAAAAAGCATCCAATGCCTTCAAATCCATTTGAATTAGCCATTGCTTTGTTCTTTCAGTCTTTTGTAATTCTAGACGAGATTAAATCATATGGACAGCCTTTGAAGCTTTAATTCTCTAAGCTTCTGATGATCTTAAGTTCTTTTGATGAAAACTGTTTCTGGTGATCTTGCTTCTGATGAGGTGCTTCTGATGACGTCAGCACTTCAGGAGCACTTTGTCTTCAGAACCTCTTTTCTTCAGATGCTTCAAGCTTCCTTCTTGTTGATTTCATTGCTTTCATTTGTTCTTCCAGATCCTTATGCTTTAAAGAGACACTAAATTTTTGTATATGGTCCTGCATACTTGAACAAATATTAGCATATCCAATTGACAATTTTTAATACCTTGTTATCATCAAAACTCAAAGAGTAATGTTAAACATATTTTGTTCCAACAAAGTGGTGCTGGAGGATTTGGTTGATAAGGAGGGGATGTGGTACAGTATGTTAAAATCCCGTTACGATGAGAAAGGGGGGCGGTTGAAGGAGGGGGGCAGACATGGCTCATTATGGTGGCGAATGTCGTGTAATGTCTGTGGGGTGTTGGTGAGGGAGTGGGGAGTTGGTTTGAAGGTAATATCAGTCGGGTAGTCGGAGATGGTCGAATTACCTTATTTTGGTTCAATCATTGGGTTGAGGAGTCGCCTTTGTGATTCAAGTTTCCTCGACTCTTTGATTTGTGAATAAGGATTTCTCGGTGGAGAAGATGGAGAGACTAGGGTGGGGGGACGGGGGAAGGGCGTGGGTGTGGAGACACCTCTTGTTAGCTTGGGAGGAGGACAATGTGAGGGAGTGCTCAGTATTATTACATAACATTGTTTTGTAGGTTAATGTTACTGACACACGGAGATGGATATTAGACCATATTCATGGATATTCTGTGCGGGAATCCTGCCGCTTTATTACTAATTCTAGCGGTCAAGTGGATAAGAGTCTCGTTGATGATGTCTGGCATAGGCATATTCCGGCGAAGGTGTCTTTGTTTGTGTGGCGCCTTCTCCGTAACAGACTTCCGACTCGAGACAATCTGCTGAGGCAGCATATTCTTCATTCTAACGACTTTGTGTGTGCTGTCGGATGTGGGGTTTTGGAAACAACCCGCCGCCTCTTTTTAGAATGCGGAACATCAAACATTTTATGGCCTCGTGTCTGGAATTGGGTAGGATTTTCTCCGGTGCCTCCGTGCGAACTTCGGGATCATCAATTTCAGTTTTCTTATATGGCAGGAATGCCGCGATGTACACACTCATTTTTGAAAGGAATTTGGTTTGCTTGCGTTTGTGTAATATGGAAGGATCCGCTCAAGGCGAAACTTCTTAGACCTATTCTTGATGGAGAATTCGAGCTGGTTCCTTTTAGAAACGACCCCTCGAAGAACTTCAAGATCGGCAAGGATCTTCCTGAACTTGTCAAAGCACAGCTGGTCGCCTGCTTATAGAAAATGTTGACCTATTCACCTGGAGCGCAACCGACTTGCCTGGAATCGACCCAAGCATCGCCTGTCACCAGCTGACAGTCGACCCTAGTGTTAGTGCTGTAGCCTAGCGACGTAGAAAGCAGTCTCCTGAAAAGTCAGAGGCTGCAGAAAAAGCTGTAAAAGACCACCTAGAGGCAAATTTTAGTTATGAGGCCAAATACACTACATGGCTCTCCAATGTTGTACTTGTCAAGAAATCTAATGGAAAATGGTGTATGTGTGTTGATTATACCGATCTCAATAGGGAATGTAATGCCCTATTTGTTTATCTGATTATTTTAATTGAGTTTAGAGTCCTTTATATGATTTATGTTGATTTATGTTGATAAGTGACATGTTGTTGTGTATTAATATTTTATTAAGTGGCTTTATTTTATTATTTAGTAGGATAGGCTGGAAATTAGAATAATAAGACTTGTAGAGGGGCTGAATTAGAATTAATTAGAAATGAGTGGTGTTAATTAGAAAATCTGTTGAGATAAAAAGAAAAACAAGAGTCAGACACAAAAACTAGGTTTTTACAAAGTCTTTGGGAGAAAAGAAGAGAACCAAGATAAGAGGAGAATGAAGAGAAGGGAGGGCTTGTAGAATCTTGCAATCACTTCATCTAAGGTAAGGGTGGGACTATCATTCTCTAATATTAGGTTATGCAATTCTGAAACTGAATTTAACATGTAGTTGTTGTTGTGGTTTTACGAATTTGGGAATTAGGTCATGGGGTAGAAATTTGGTTGTTAATGGTGTAGAAAGTCCATAGAATTTGTGTATAATTGATGTTTAGGTCGTAGAATCATCACAGGTTGAGTTCCCTATCAAATTTGGGGTTGGGGTTGATGAAAATTGGGTTTTTGGGGTGAAAAATTGCACTTCCCGACAGAAGTTTGTCATAATTTGCCACGACGAGTAATCTTCTCGCCACGGCGAGCTACAACATGACAGAGAGCAGTGTTTGCTCGCCATTCACTCGCCACAACGAACTAATGTGTGGCAGAGAGCAGTGTTTGCTCGCCACGTGCTCGCCACTGCGAGTAAGTCTGCCCGCGAGGCGAGTTGTTCAGTAGCAGTACACCTTTTTCATGTTCTTGTGTCGTCTTCACACGTTCTGTTCTGGATTAGCCTTTGTTGTGTACATGAAAGTTTTAGGTAATTCTGTCAGTTTCAAAAGGCTTTGTTTAACATGAATAATTTGAGTTATGAATTGTTATATGAATGTACACATTGATGAATTATACAATATTCACATACAAATTGGACCACAATCTTATCACTTTACAGTTGTTAACACATCAAAGACCTTATAAAAACATCAAACTTCAAACTTTTAAACATAAAAACCCTAAAGATAGAAACCCTAAAACAGGAGAAACGCAAACACTAAAACACCCACAAACCCTAACTCTACAATAGAAAGAAGGAAGAAGGAATAACTAACCTTAACCGTCGTTCAATCGTGCAAACAACAACATCAACAAATCACAACTTTTTTCTTCAGTCACTCTGATCGCAGGAAGAAGAAAAGGATCGAAGGAAGAAGAGAGAAAGATGAATAAGTGATTTTCTCTCTCTACAAATTCTCTAAAAGATACACTTATGCCATGTCACAACCTTATCCCCAACCCACACTTGCCACGTCATCTACCACATACACAACTTAACGTTTTCTGATTTAAAACAGACGGAATGAATTTAACTGATGGACGTAACAGACTTGCAGGATCAGATTGTAACGTTAATTAGTTATGGGACCAAAATGAAACCACATAATTAGTTAAGGGACTAAAAATATAATTAATCCATATTTGTTTTACGAATCAAAGTTGTTCACTATCAACCTAACGTAAATTTTCAAGTACTTTAGAGTTTTGTTGGATACCAATATCTTTCAGTATAATTTTGTTTAACATTTAAATATATTTTCAAATGAATAAAAAGAAAATATGACATATAATTTAATGATTAAACGATAAGTAGATATTCAATCAAACTACATGCATACTATTGTATTCACTTAAAAATTAACCTAAGAGATTAACCTAGAAATTCTAGGGTGTTGAAGAAACAAGGGGTCTTTAATCCGTAGTGTTCATATACCATTATGAAGATTTTTTACGAAAGTGTTATTCTTTATTCAAAATTTTATGATATTTTTAACCTTCATGTGCTAATGAAGCTTTCCTCCCAAAGGACTTATATTCTTGGGTCAGTTATTCTTGAAATTTTCGGCTTTCAATTTAAGTTTAAGTAGAGCCTTAAAAGTACAACTTTCTAGTACTATTGTTTAATTAGTCAAGGAAAAATGGTGTGATGGATTATAGTAGTTTATGATTAAATTCTCCTTCAACAAAATAAAAGAAGCTGGTCCTAATTTTTTTTTTTAGAAAAACTCCACCTCTTATTAAGTATTTTTCTCCTTCATCGAGGAGAGGTGTTTTTATGTCATTTTTGACCTAGAATCACCTCTCTGCATCTTTTTCCTTTTCCTTTAAAATAAGTGGTTTTCACCCATATCAAGTTTTCAATTGTGTTTTTTGTGAATTCGTTGTCTGAGTACGGCGTCAGTGGCGGAGCCCTTCATGGGCTAGGGTGGGCCGGAAAAATTAAAAAATTAACGACCATAGGTCTATTTTGCGAGATTTTATACAATTTTGTGTCGGTTTTAGGTTTCGGCTGACCCAAATTCCCACAAAGTGATGTAGTGGTCCACCCGAAAAATTTAAATAATTCAATTATATGTCTATTTTGCAAGACTTTAAACAATTTTTCAACGGTTATAGTTTTCCGCGGTTTCAAAAGTGACATACGTGATTTTTGTGATGCTTATACTTGGCATGTTAGCGGAGGCTTATAGACCTTTGAATTTGCATGTGTTTCAAATCTCCCGCATATTATCCTCTCAACTGAAAATTCTCTCAGTTAACAGTTATAATCAGTGACGGATCTAGGAATTTTGAATAGTGGGAGCACTTTATATATAAATTTGCTACACTCGTGAATATATCTTAGTTGGTAAGGACATTGTGATATGAATTTTTCGTAACTAAGCTACTTGATCGAAAAAAGAAATTTCATAATTGTCCTTTATAATTGTTTATATTCTCAAAAACATCGAATGATTTGTGATAATTTTATTTCATAATAAGTGTGGGCCACATTTCGAAGAGCACCTAATCGAAGGATCATTCAGCTATCACAAACATCGCGACCTCTGATCCACCGAAATAGTACAACACAAAGCCCAAAAACCAACTTGAGTCAAAGAACTGACTCCCGATCTCGAATCAAAAGCGATCGGCCCACCAGACTCTAGTACCAAATTAGCAGGTCACCCCTCGCCCCCGGTACACCAGAGAAAAACCAAATCAAGTTAAACAAAGATTGCAGCTAGACCCCGACTCCCGATCTCTAAGCCAAATGAACCGGCCCACTGAAAACCAGTACACAATATGTAAGACGAAAGACATGGCATGCGAAGTTTAAACAACAAACAAATCAAAAGGAAAAGGCTCAACACAACGTGACACACACCCTCCAAACTCCGTAAACACCTAAACCACCCAAAAAGCACAAACAAGAGCTAATGACGACGAACATGGACCCGTGTAACAGAGGTTGCTTCTAAAGGAAATCACCCACAACAACCACCCACCTCCTCACCTAAGCAACACCAACCACCACCACACATCAACACCACCACCACAACAACTGAATAACCTCCACCACCACTCCATCACCACCGCGCATCACCACCACTGCATCACTACGCCGCCAAACATCCTCACCAAGAAACAGGCAGCAACACAAATATAGATCTAGAGGAAGACGAAATCCAACAACAAAACACGGGCAGCGACGCCGGTTTGAAGCGAAAATACAACCCAAATCGTAAAAAGGTGGCAGCCGGTGACAAAGAGAAGGCATCCGTCGGCGGAGTTAAAGAGAACCAATGATGGAGCGAAACGGCGGATCTGAACAACATTTCCCGGATATATACTAACAAAACTAGCCACCACCGAACACAACAATTGCACCAAAAGAATCAGTTACTTTGAGAGAGAGGATTCAGTTACTAGTTCATGCTCAGAAATACAAAATTCGTTAGGATTCAATGAAAGAGAAGAAAGAAAGAAGCCATGATGTCACCTTTGTCAAAAATGGAGACATTTCAGCACCTCAAAGACCAATTACCGGTCAAGCAAGCAATTCTGCTCCTAGGATTCGGCAACCTATAGAGGACCGGTTGTATCTGCAGTTGGTGCTCCAGTGGATTTTACTGCTCCTGGAGACATGGATTATGGTCTTGGACCAGTTTATGAGATAGTTGTGCCAGGATTACCAGTGAACATACATAGAAACAACATTTAGTTTTTAATTCTTTTTATATTCGTACATTGTTTGCTTGTATGCAAGCTAGAGTTTTTTGCTCATTCAATTATTTTGAATAAGACATGAATATTTGACATCCTTAGCATAGGACTGCATTTAAGTAAAAAAAAAAACTGTAAAGATTTAGATTGTTATTACAGATAATCATATAAAGCGATTCGTGATGTATATGAAGTTTGTATGGCTTAAAATTTTTAAGGTTCTATTATTATTATTATACTTCGGATCGGATGGTTGGCTGCATATCTGTCAGAATATTTCAATTAGTAAAATTGACAATTCTTATACTTGTAGAGGGTAATAATATTGGTTGTCTAGTCCCTACAAATGTAGAAGGCTGATCTCAAACTGCTGTCAGCATTTTTTTTATTGATTTTTCCCTTCTTAATCCAAGTACTGTATTTTTGTTATTCATCGTCCTTTTACCACATCATGTAAATATATTTGCAAGGAAGTCTTTATAAGGCTTGACCAATTCTCACTTTTGGAGTTCAGTTAGGTCTAAAGCTCAAATTTTCAGATGATAGCAAAGTTTATCCTAAATATGTTATTGAGTCATCCATATTTTTATGCTCTAAGCGTTACAGTGGCTGAATTGGTAGATTCCAATGGTGACTGGCGGATCAATGAGTTGCAGGGTTGGCTGTCAATGATTTTGTGAACAGAATTTGTGCTATTCCTCCGCCTGGTATCGAGTAAGGCAGGATATATGCTTTGAGTGGTTTTGGGTCTGATCCTGACTCATAGACTAGATTGTGGGAAATTGGCGTTCCAGAGAGAATTCGCTGTTTTATATGGTTGCTCGAACATGATCGATTGTTAACTAATAGAAGGTTGAGTTCTATGCATTTGGGAGCACCGTTCTGTGTTCATTGCAAAGAGACTGTCAAAACGTAGCTGCATGTCATCCATGACTCTCCGATTGCAATGGTTGTTCGGCTTAGCAGTGTTCAGTCCAGCCACTGGGATATGTTCTTTGCTGCAGATTTGCAGCAATGGATATATATCAATTTGCAGGGAGGTTTGGGTGGTGGTGAGGTCTCGGATTGGCCTGCGTTTTAGTGAACAGTGTACCACTCTTTGTTGGCTTGGAGGAACAAGCTAGTGCATGATGATGAATTAGTGAGGCCTACTAACCTCAGCTTGGAAATTAACAGACACCTTAAAATCTATTCTTTTTCTGCAATTAGTGCGACAGGTATGAATTCTGTCATGCCCTTTGTACAGGATATTCAATGGATGCCTCCAGATAGAAGTTAAATTCGGTGGAACACGGATTGTGCCACTAAAGAAGGTATTATATCCGGGTGTGGTGTGTACTTTGGGGATAGAAGGGTGTGTGTAGTGATTATGTGGGGAGTTTTTTAATGCTTGAGTTTGACTATATTATTTGGCCCTCTTAAACAAATTGCAGCCGACCAAATCCCTAGTAACATTGGTCGTATAAACCAAAATGAATTTAAAGAGGAATATGCAAAGCCACCTTTAGAAGCCAATGAAGATGTTAAAAAAACCGTGTATGGAGATGCATCCAAAAGGAAATCATAAAGCCTAAAATGGAAACTAAAGATAAAGATGAGCAATGTGATAGAGAAAAGCCTAATAAAGAAGGATTTGATGATGCAATGATAACTATAACGTAAGAGTTTCCTAGGCACTTATCAAAAAGTACTTCAAAGGAAAGTGAAGGATAATGTTAAAAAGATGCAAGAAACCAAAAATGTTAAAGAAGAAATGGTGAGCAAATAAAGGTGGAAGATGGAAGATTCAGAAAGATGGATGTGGAAACAAATAAAGGAGGAAGATGGAAGATTCAGAAAGATTCAGAATGGAGTTAAGGAAAGAATTGTGAAAGAAATTAGAAATAAAAAGTTGAGTCTAATGATCAGATAAGTGAGAATGAAAATGTTGTATTGAAATATTTGATGGAAGAAAAACACAAGTTTCAAGAGATGGAGGAAACCGAAGATACAGTGCAAAAAATGAAAGGTTTGTGAAGAAAGTGAAGAACCTGAGACTATAATGAAGAAAGTGAAAAACCTGAGATTATAATGAAGAATAATGATCAACAATGTTTGCAAGAAGAGATGGATGGAGTAAGAAATGTAGAATGTAAAACAGAAAAGGAGTTTCCTATACAAATAGTAGATTCAATTGCAAAAACCTTACTTCATTTGCATCAGTAGTAAGTATTGGATTTAATGAGTTTCATTATGGGAATGCAGGGAATAAGAAACATAAGATAAACATGTTACACGAATCAAAAGATGAAAGTATGCACCAAGACATTTTAAATCCAAAGAAACTCTGCAGAATTATAAGAAAATTGCACTTATAACATAGAAAGCACAAAAGAAGTTAAAACTATTTAAGATTAAATGGTTAAACCATTATAAGCACCATGGTTCAAAAAACTCAGCAAGCTAAAGTGGAAGAAAAAGATAAATCATGTGAAGGGAAATTTCCAAATACAAAAGATGATGTACAAGTTCCAAAACTAAGACAGTAAACAACATGATTATGGAACAGAAACAGGAGATTAAAGCATCAAAAATCGTAGCATATCAAGAAGCTAAAACATCAAAGTTACAAAGAAAAAGGATTAAACAACAATCTACAAATGAAATAAACATAAAATCAGAATATGTTATTGGAGAACATCTACTATGTCAATCAGTCATTCATCATCTCTATAATCAACAGTATTGGTCTTCAGAGGTACTTTCAATTCTTCATTTTCCTCTTCCTCATCATACTCTCTACTTTCCTCATCTTTACTTGTAAGTTGTAACATTGTCTTGTTTGTCAGGGATGGCTTGATGAAGCTACAAAAGAATCAACAAAGTTAAACATTGTGGAAACTAAACTAAAAAATTGATATGGTTATGCCTTCACAGCTTCACAGTATGGTTTCTCAAAGGAAAGAGGTATATTACAAGTTATAAAATGTTCATTCTTCTCTTGTTATGTTGACCGAATATCTAATCACATTATTCACACATAAACAAGTTGCAGCTACACAACATATGTCTATTTCCAATCATTGATAGATAACTAAATAAAGAAAAAATAATAAATAACTAGTCCTGAAAAGAGCTTAAGTATATGCAGTAAGATGACAATTTTTTTCTCTCCAAATAATAATAGAATGAGAATGGAAGAAATTAACAAAAAATCACCAAATATTTCCATGTATCGGCCTTAATCTATTGAGTGTGTGTTAATTGTGATTTTTTGTATAAGATTCTAAACCATGACATTCTATCTTTCAAATATTACTGGTATACCATCATAATATAAAATAAATTATGTATGCAGTTGTTTGTCAATACACACTTTGGTAGTCGATTTGAAGCTAAAACTTCAATCTGTGTTTAAACTAGGTTCCGTGGCTAAAAATTTAGTACTTTCATGCTTTGATCCATCTTACAATTCACACTATACTAAATATTTAACATTTATACTTCAAATGGCTCATCTGATGGTAAGTATAAGTACTTAGGACCGTGTCCTATAAACTTATATCATCCCCTTTATATCAAATGGGAAATGGTAGAAGACATATCACCTCCTTATTTCATAATTCAAGCACTACAATGGACCTCCCTTCATATCTTTTATGCATTTAGAATCTGGACATGCAATAATGAGACCACAGAGTAACCAAATTCTTCAATACCAGCAATCAAGCACAAAATATAATAGCAAGGGCTGGAAATTCCGCGTTCATTGTTTTCGATGTCCGACTTTTAAGATGAGGGGTGTCACTACTATTCAGCCTTATCTGGCTCAAATCAGTAGACTCCGATATCATCTTAGAGTTTGAATTTGGCCTAACTCAACCTTACAAAAATGGATTGTAAGGTACGCAGGATGTCACTCTTTATAAAGACTAATCATAACCTTATCTTTTTTTTGTGGCACATGGGTTTTTCTAGGAAGGAATAGCGATGGACAAAGAAGTTGTGGTGAGCATCGTAAACTTCCCAAAATAGTTATACTGCAGAAATGATATTGATTGCTTACTTAATAGTTGATAATATGCAAAACTACTGAGAATAATTTTTAATGCCTATATTGAAATTAATATTTTATAGGATAAGAATTTTATAGGAAGATGTTTTAAACTTTAATGTCACAATGAAAATCATATATATTTTAGGGGATGCTGCAAGTGAATCAGACAGTAAATAAATTTAAATGCAGGAAATTAATTGAAAAGGATTACCCTATTTATCTTCTAAATACTAACTAGATTTGTATGCAGAGATATAAGGTTTAATCAGTCTATCTGTCTAATAACTACTGCTACCATGCAACAGTTTTCTTCTGTGTTCAGTTGATAAAGATGACCGTATTAGTTTTCTGATTAGAGGAAAAGCTCAACTTTGGCACATTTTTAAAGGACCTTTTGTGAGCAGAATCATATACTTTGATCTGTGTTTAGACTAGGTTCCTTAGCAAAAATAAAAAATAAAAAAATCAGTATTTCCATGCTTTGAACCATCTACAGTTTTCACTTATCATAAAAATAGAATCGTCAGAAGTTATCTAAAGTCTGACTCGCTATGCCACAATATTAAAACAGAATGGGGGAAAATTCCTAGTAACATTTGAAGCAATGAAGGTATCAGAAATTGAACAAATTGCAGCCGACCAAATTCCTAGTAACATTGGAGCACTAAAATCACCAAAAATCAGTCACACATGCCATAGTAATTGTATACCGTAAAATGCAATTAGTAGTAACTGGTAACGACATGCAAATACATATAAAGTTAATTGAGACCCCTAAACTCAAAGAGAAGTCAAATAACTCCAGACAAATTGGCAGCATAATCTACTGTGCACAAAATTAACTAGTAAAAACTCGCAAAAACAGTTAACTATTTATACCTTCAGCTCAATGATGACTGGTGTTCTTCTTTCTCTTCATTGAAAGGAGTTTGTCACTTTTCTTGTAAAATACGATTTGCTGAATATCCACTTCTTCTTCAAAATCAATTTCCTTCTCAATCACCCCGGTAGTTAAATCAAAACAAGCTACTCGACCATTGTTTTCATCTCCTTTGAAGAATATAACACCCTTCTTCCCAGCTGAGATAGGATCCTTAAAAGAAGGCAAAGATGCAACATTGAAAAGTTTTGTCCAGGATTCTTGGACACCGATTTGACCCAGAATTGAAATGCTAAAAGACATAGGATCATTATGTTGTGTGATCATAGCAACAGACCCATTTAACACCACCAATTTCAAAGACGATTCATAAACATCTTTATCGACAGGTGTAGCTAAAACTGAATACCTAGAATTGGTCAAGTTGAATGACACGAGATAAACATGACCAAATGCTTCGACTCTGCCCAACCAATGGCAAAAACCATCCAAGTAAACCTCCAAACCATTAGGGTTACACTGAAGAAATGGAATCTGATGACCACTAGGTATGTTAAGTTTTGTCCAGTTGTTAGTGCGGAGACAATACACTTGCCAAAAGGAGTTGGTTTCATCATCATCACCTTCATCATAATAGCCATAATAATTCACAAGTTGAATGACCTTGAAATCATGATTAACAGGGTCATAACCAAATCCATGAACCTGAAAATTAGCGACGAAGTCCTCGTATGGATACCCTAGGTCCTCAGCATAGTCAGTAGGAAGGACTCTATATTGACCACTAACATCAGGGTTCCACAAGATTACATTTTTCTGATTGTCAGCAATATAAAGACAAAGAATACCTTGAATAGCAGAACCTAAAATATGAAAATGCCTATCATCAAATGGAGATGGCAGATTCATATCCAATTCTTTTTCATTCTGAAAATTGTCACCAGAACGCAAATACAACCTATCGTTGATGTTAAAGAGAGGTTTCACATCATCATCATCATCATGAGATTTGGAAACAAGATTGTTGAAGAACTTTTGTAAGAAACTAGGTTTTTCAAACTCTTGAGACCAAGATTTGCAAGCAGAAGAAAATCGCTTCATAGATTTAAGAGGAAGTTTGGAGAGAACAGAGAAAGCAATGTCATCAGTAACAAACGTACCATTATTCTTGTCAGTTGGTGGATTTGCCATTGAAGGAGTTCTTGAGCTCTTGAAGTGTGTTGTAACCGTTTCTTCTCAGATCTTCAAAAGAGTGAGTGAGTCTTTCTTTGCAAGAGAAAACAAATGGAAAAAATATAGCTAATAAAAAGGTGTTTTCTTTTCTTTTTTTTTCTATCTTTAATTATTTTTAATAAACTCAATTGTAACCAACACTTGTTTTCCTAATAAAAACTACTAAGTTGTAATAATAATAATAATATTAATCATTCTTTTTTAAAATATGTATCATTTTTTCACATGGGCAAATATGTAATTTAAAAATTATAAAAATTAAAAGCTATCAAAATTACAAGAATATAAATATCAATTTAAAATGTTAACAAATTAAATATAGTTTTATTGCAAGGCTATATTTGTAATTTGCATATCCCTCCATAAAGTCCAATAAGGACAATCGTGTGGACCTGTCTAAACCCGACATAGGAATGATGGCCCTTGGAGGCAATCTGGACCAGACACTCCGGATCTGAGGCCATCTTATCACAATCTATTCGTAGCTACCATCCAACTGTCCCCTGAGGATAGTTGTCCAAGCAAAGGTTCAAGGACAAAAACCCTAAGATTACACTATAAATACTAACTTCGAGGCATTGATTCATGTATGCTTACTCTTATCCGAAATACCTATCATCCACGGAAATTACTAACTTGACGGTTAGAGCGTGTGCAGATATACTGCCCTATTTATTTGAAAAGAAGGCTACTACAGACGGAAGTACCCTACTCAAAGGCTCTTTAATGCCATCACCTCGGGGATGTTAGGTCTATAAGGATCATTTAAGACTTTTGCGATATTGTCGGTGAGGAGAGAGAAGAAAGTGTCTTAGGGAAGAAAGAGAAAAATATTTGTTATAGGGTAAATTTTAAGATATCGTGGAACACAAAATCTAACGATAAACATCAATTTCAATGTATGATCTTTTGTGAACCACGTATTATAGTGATCCACTATAGAAAAATAAGTTATTTCACATCTATTTTGTTTTTTCTTTCGTGATTTCGTTGTCTTAGTGTGCCATTGTTTTGTTCGTCGTCTTTGTACGGTATTGTTTGTCTTTGTTACATTCAAGTATTTGTTCGGTTCAGATTGTCATATCAGCTTGAGTCCAGTGTGCAAATCCAAACAATGACTTTGACGTCGTCAACGTTGCAGATCCAGATACATGAGTAATCCAGAGACTTCAATATAGTCATATGCGTAAGTTTTTGTACTTTGTCGTTTTATGCTATTAACATGGATGTTGTGAGTTTGTTCACAAATTCATCTTTTTTGTTTTTAGCCAATTTGCATTGTATCGATGTACTCAATCAATTTGAATGAATGTTATCATTTATTTTAGTAAAAAAAAATATCCTTATTAAAAAAAATGTTAAATATGCATTTAATCTTATTAAAACTAAAAAGAAGAACCTACAACTTTTGTAAATATGCATTTAATTTTATTAAAACTGCGATAAAAAAAATATTTTTTATAAACTACAATTTTTTCTTTATAAAAAAAACCTACAACTTTTGTGAAATCCCTATCTTCTTGTATTTTTCTTACTTTAACGAGAACTTTTGTTGAATTTTGAAAAACTCCTCTTGATAAAGCTAGATATAATTGATCACCCACCCACCTCACCCTCTAAGTTTTAGAATGAGAAGAAGAACTAAGTGATGCAATTGTTTATCAGTTTCAAGCTTCCTTCAAAAGCATCTAGTTCAAGAGTGAATATGGAAAACAACAAGGGATTACAGTATTTAACACAACATCAGCAAATAAATTAAAAGTTTTGTATATTTAATAAATCACTTATGAAGCACAGATTGACAGAGGCGGAAATTTCACATTATATATAGACTGTAATTTCACATTATTTATAGGCTAATTTACTTCGAACATATGAGAAAAGCAGATACATGGTTACAAAGATATGGCATGAAGAATGTACTGATCGATGAGGTTAAATCAGATACATTTTATTCATTAGATTGGCAAATGTTTCCAAATTATAAGCGATTTCTACATGAAAATTGACAGAATCAAAAAAGACAAAAGACCCTATAGACAATTGGAATAGAAAGAAGAACAACATGCATGCAATAGAATAATTAAAGAGAAGAGCATGGAAATAAAAATGGTAAAGAAAGATCCATATAAATGTTTCTTTCTTATACACTTGGTAGGAAATATAATATGGAAAATTGAAACCCTTATCTTCATTGCAATGACTTCAAAATATTCAACTTGGTAATAAAATCCTAAATTCTAATAATTATACTTATAAGTAAAACCTTTAAACTTGGGAAAGAAAAAAATAACTAATTCCATTTTCGGCCAATTGGAAGGAAGTTTCTCATATAAATTGTCGAGTCACAATCGAAAGTCTCCCCGTTAACACCCAAATCTTCAACTGTTTGGGTATATAAATCAAAACAAGCTAGTTCATCGTCATGTTTAATGAAGAATAGATTACCCTTCTTTCCTGCTCCAATAGGACACATAACACTAGGGAAGGGTCCGACTATGAAGAGTTTAGTCCATGATTCCCTAACACCAAGTTCGCCCAAAACATATATATGAAAAGAAGTTTGCTTTACATACTTTGAGATCATAGCAACGGACCCATTTAACATCACCAAGTCTAAGTATCTCCTCCTCGTCTCCACCCATTCATCATGATATCTATCTTGCATATCGAAAGGCAGTAGTGTAGTAAAGAACGACTCATTGCTCATGTTAAAAGA
>Ga0315914_1007642_pt1 | contig 14866 bp, 4 predicted proteins | sample MpolenodulesMG_FD_203920 | JGI IMG/M metagenome (GOLD analysis project Ga0315914, IMG submission 203920) | Medicago polymorpha root nodule microbial communities from Los Angeles, California, United States - elongated nodules | ecosystem: Host-associated > Plants > Roots > Nodule | place: USA... | reverse complement strand
ATAAAAATTTAGAGTCAGATTATAGACAAAGTATGATCCGTTTCAACCCATCTCTTGCTCACCCTTATAAATAAACCACATGCTTTTGAAGGATTTATGAAATTTAATCTCTTGATCAAAAGCTTAATTAATATAATTGCCTCTATCTTTTCTCATATCACTTCCTTTTTTCTGTAGTCCTAATAAATGTAGCTAGCATATCACCATCTATCAATCTCACAAGTCCTTGTTTCATTTATAAAATTCTTCTAAGACATATATCAATAGCCACACAAATGATCAAAATGCATCTTTGTCAATTTCAAGTATTCCACATGTCTTTTCAGCCTCCTTCCTTTTCTTTTCCTGTTCAACGTTTGGTGTAACAAAGAGAATAATATAATATGATCATCACCAAATTAAAGCACTACTAACGCATATACCCATATAATATATATTATTTTTTTATTGTTTTTAAATGACCAGTTCACATTTGTAGTTTATAGTGAGATTCTTCTAAGACGCTTCCATAGCACATGCATTTCTATAAACAATTCTTGAATATAATAAACAAGTTATTGGTCTCATGTCCCTTAAAAAAAATGATTGGTCTCATATCTTAAATTATTAATAATAACAAGGGGCCATGAAATCATTTTCCATGTTATATAGTATCTATCTATAAATTAAAGGAAAAAACTTAGAGCTAGTTAAAAATTACTAGAAATTTACTAAGCAAATTTCAAGAGACTTTAGCTAAAAAAAGAATGGTATCCTAAAATTCTAATTATGATAATAAAATAATGTGAACATAAGCAAAGAAAATTGGATAGCAATCGTATGTGTTACAGCAAATCCCCAAGTACTCCAGCAAGGCACATGATGATGATGAATCACTATATCATAAATTGAACTTTTAGGGTATGGCAATGACTTAGAGACAAGTCACATCTTAAAGAGAAGGAAACATCTCAAACCCTAGCTGTGCCCTTGCCCTGTCAACATCCCTCCTTAACCCCATCCTTGATTGTTTCTTTCTAACCTACCTCAATAATAAGTATCATGTCCTCTTAGCCACATATTCTAAGAACTATTCCCAGATGGACTTGTCCAAATAAAAACATACCCTTTTCGTCTTTTAGACTTCATGTAGTCTTAATCACATAAGAATACAAGAAGCCAATTTTCAGTGTAGGGAAATCCCTTTGCATATCCTTATCTATTGTAGACATTGAATTCAATTTTAGATAATCCCATAATCTAGCTAATTTTATGATATGATACTAGCTGTATTACATCGGGATTTTTAAGAGTGGTCCTAATTAATATACCTATATTTTGATCTAGGATCAATAAAATCAAAGTCAAACTAAGTGGTCCTAGTCAAAAACATAATACCTAGAGATAAGTGTAGGATCAAGGGCATGGGGCCAAGAGGATTGAATGAATATGTGCATGATTTCTTTCTTTATAAAATAGATCAAGAGTTTATTATTTTAAAACGGTGAAGAAAGGAATATATTACAGTACTACACTATAAGAGCATAAGGGGTATTTTTATTTAATTTAATAGATTCTTTAATCCAAATAAGGAGAATATAACACTTTATATACTAGAAGAATCAACAAAAGAAAGGGACACAATGTTATTGGTCCTTTGAAATAGTATCTTCTCAAATCAATACTCCAATTTTGCTCATATCGTGGACCTAATTAAGGTGAGATCATAAAAATGGTTTGTCATAAGGTCAAACGTTTTGCTCTGACTCTTTTAAATGGTTAATTTGCAAATCCTGTGAATTATTGGTTGAGAGTTGGATTGTTGGTGTGGTTGTTGGTGTCAAGTGTGTGTAAGAATTAGGTAAAAGAGTGGGTTTTGAGCTATAGACAAGGGAGAAAACTCATATACGTAGTTAAGGTTAGAGTTAAGATATGATGTCACATTCACTTGGTTTCTCTAAGTTTAATGTGATGATTCACTAGACTCCCCTAAGAATCCAACGGTGGTAAGCTAAGTTTGACCAAGTCCTTGTATCTAAAGTCTTCATGAATCATGATGATGTTGGGTGTCAACAATAGTGCAAGCGTGTGTGGATGAAAAAACTCTGATTGAAGGATTGCATATCCAAATGAGTAGATCGACTTACACGTTATGGTTATATTGTTGGTATGTCAAGTGTAAATAAAAGGCTCGCATTAGATGAAAATTTTGATGTTGAGCAACATATTAGTGAGAATGCAAATATACCTAAAACCTTAAAATTTTGAGTTAAGATGATGTTCAATTCCACTTGTATGATTGATTAAAGCTCAATGCGATGATCACTCAGCTCCCCTCAAGCAAGAATAACACAAATTTATTTTGCTTAAGCCTCTACTCTTGTAAGAATTTCTTCATCCACACGGGTTCTTTAGAAGCACAATTGTATAGCCTTAATTGACAAGACATTTCCTCTCATGCAAAAGTCATTGTGTAACCATAATTAGATTTTCGAGAATCAAGATCACCCACTATATCTGCATCTTTGTAGCTAATTAACACAGATCGACCACCCCACTAAGATATTTGAGAAACTATTTCAAATCTTGTCGATGATCTTTGCCATGATTAGAGAGAAATTAATTGACAACTCCAACAATATGAGCAATATACGGCCTTGTGCATTGCCTTAACATACACAAAACTATCATTTGTGGATGCATATGGAACCATCTCTATATCTTCTTGATGGCATTATTCTGAACTCAATTTGAAATGACTATAGAGTAGAGTACTAATACATTTGTATTTTCTCATGTAAAGTCCCTAACACCTTTTCAATGTAATTGCGTTGAGACAACCATAATTTACCATTCATCTTGTCACAACTCACAAGTAATTCTCATGCCAAGGATTTTCTTTGCTTAACCAAATTTCTAAGACTTGCTTAAATCTTGCTTTAGACTTTTAATATTCTTAGTGTTTTGATCAACGATCAAGATGTCATCCATATATAGCAAGAGAATAATATAATCGCCTTCAGATAATTCTTTGACAGACACACAATGATAAAAAAAAAAAATAGATTTACGAGACCAATGCTTCACCGGGTTTCTTAGAGAATAAAATAATGCTACAAAATATTAAAAAGAATTAATTTATATTCTAAACTAAAAAAAAAAAAACTCATATACCTTATCCCACTAAACGACATCACTCTAATGGTACAGTTCCAAGAATCATTCGAAGAAGGATTTAAAAATCTGGATAGTTGATGATGAAGGCCAAGATACAAACCATTTTGAATGTAGTTTATAAAAAAAATTCAATCAAAAGCATTGCTATTTTCTTTATGTCGAAAATATATACTCTTATTTTTTTCATAAGACACAAACTATTAAATTATTGCTAATTTTTAATTACAAAATTTGCATATGCAAGACAAGAACAACCCAGTGAGATCTACATCTTTTATCCTTTTACCTTCTACCACTTAAGAAATTGTGTTTAAGTGGTCTATTTTACTTATTAGTTTTATACAACTTTAGTTTTAAGGTAGTCAAATATTGCTAAGACATATCAAAATTTGCTTATATTGAAACACAATCAATATCAGGATTCGAACCACTTTCTACGGATATATTCTAAAATGTTTATGTAACTACAAAAGTTGTGAATGTCTCCGTGAGTTTAACTCATATGGTAAGAGATAATGCATAATATATATTGCAGGAGCCGGAGTTTGAACTTCAGACACCCCATATATTCATCTTTAAGATGAACTTCTCTAACCGTTAGACTACTTCACTCTAAAGAACAAAAAGAATATACACGTGCTTCTACATAGAGACGACTAGTTATCAACAATTTTTACAAATTAATAGGTTGTTAAATAAATTACGAGTTATAATATAAAAAATATTTTTTCTTTTATTAATTATACATACATATATATAACACATGCATTAATATTATGTATAAAATCTGGATAAGATACACTAGAAACCCAGACAACATCAGGCCAATAAAATAATTTGCTAAAAAGAAAGGCCAGTAAAAAATAGTAAACAAACTATTTTATTCATGACAAAGTAAACAAACTATTTGTTTCTTACACAAACTATTAATGTTCAACACATTCAATTTTCTAATAGAGATGTGAATTAGTTTCAATATTAATCAATGCATTTTTTTATCTCAATGCCGGTCCAATATCGAAACTAAAAACCATTACGAATGTTTTGGCAAGCAAAACGGAAATAGGTTGAAACATAAAGACCACAAATAACAGTGTACAATATGCAAGATACTCAAGTAGAGAATAATCTATTTCATATTGTAGACGTCTAATACACCAATCAAACATGGGAGAACTTGTTCCATCAAGAGTTGAAACTATAATACATTTTTGCAACTTTTTATCATCCCATGATTAAACACTACATCTAGTAGAAAACTTATTGATGATATATACAGAGTTGCTCTCATATCCCCACAAATTCGGATTTCTCAATACATGACAATTTGCCCTGAAATTATCAGTATCATAAAATAGTGCAATGTCGCCCAAAGTTTTCAGTTTAACATAAGTCATGGTTGAGCCTTCTATCTTGAACACATTCTTTATTTGCCTATGCCTTACATTAACCACCAAAAGTTGCTCATCACATATAACGAGCCTTAGGTTATAGCAATAAATTTCATTGGGAGTACTATTCAGTTTTAGAAATTTAATATTTGCAGAGTTCAAACTGAGTACTCGTATGTTGGCCTTTAGAGTGACAACATATATTATATTATGGAAAACCACAAAGTCAACCACCACCCTTTTATCTTTCATTGTTGAATAAAAAACCCATCCACAATTTCGAGATTGATAGACATGCAAACGACTTAGACATGAAATCACCAAGACAAATTCTTCTGAGCATTTGTCAATAGCAAGCAAGGCACGATCAGTACAATTATAATTGTTAATTCCGGTAGGGGTAACGATTTCCTTCTTTGTTCTTGTAAATGGGTTGATTAGCACAAATACATTATCCCTCACCATGATAAAATATCGGCTAGAAAATGTAACATAGATATAGTGGTTGAAGAAGTATTCCATCATCTTCAAGCAATAAACTTTTTTGGTTGGATATGCTAATAAAGGAACATGATCCCTTGCCACGACATGGACCCTGAAGTAGTAATGGTTCTTCGGATGCAAAGAAGGATTCCAAGAAATTTCTCCAATAAATTTTATGAAAAACCCTCCAATTCTTCCATACACCGACAATCTAAAAGAGATCATCAAAATCTAGTGTTTTGAAAATGATATCAAACACATCTAAAAAGGAAGTTCACAATTCTCTTCTACCTTCAATCTTTTTCCTTTGCATCACAACAAAATTGTTAGGTGATTTCTAAACATGTTTTATTATTTACTTCTAATAAATAAGTTATTTTACTGTTTATCTGATAATATCAAGGAAATGAGGAGATAAAGATATATTTATTATCCATTTTCTCCAAACAAAAATCCAGACCATCATATAATACAAATACGTGTGATCCTCTTTTTTCCATGTGAATAGTTTATTTTGCCATTTTCGTGATCATGCCAATGTATAGCAAACAATAGATATCCATTTTCATCCTCACAAAAATTAACATTCTAGCTGAAAGCACTAAATATTAGGCATGTCATTTTATTAACCCCTACTCCCCAACAACAAATAAAAAAGGATTAAAGTCACATGAAAAGGTCAATTAGTGAGGAAAAAACATTTCCACGTAATTTCCCTACAGCCATGTGAGAAAAAAACCAATATACCAAGAAACAATATAAGATGCACTAGAATGAAAATTTTAGATTAATTCATAAACATTAAAGATAGTAGAATGCTATAAAAACTGAAAAATCTATACTATATATAAAGAAAACTACCCCTTTCAGCATTTTTGGGTTGGACTTTTCTTTCCAAAAATACCATCAATTTTCAATACAAATAACACATGTAACAAATAGATAAAAATAAATTTAAATATTAAAACAAATGTAACAAACACAATATGAATATTTTTTTTCCCTTTATCATTTAAAAAATGTAAAAAACAATATGAGTATATTTATACTTTCTTTTTCATCATTCCAATTATACCCTTAAACAACTTTTTCTATAATAAAATTGTTATTGATGTCATTAAAAATAGAATTTAGATTTTTTTTTGTTATATTGTATTATTGTCGGTGTTGTTGAAATAGATAATCATGTTAGTTTGATTTTTTATAACTTGAAAGCAACAAACATTTATATTTTTTTAGATTTAATCAAAATCAAAATTTCATAAAAAAAACATCGTTCATAATTTTCAAACGCTAGCGCAATAAAAAGAGGGCACGTTTCTTTTCGCTAGTGGGAATAGTGAAAATAAATATTACAACGAAAAATAGAGTGGAAACCGCTACGGAATCTATCTTCCTATGTTCTTTGTTCTCTTTTTTAGTTCCTCTGTTCTTTGGTCTTTTGGGTTAATGTTTTGATTAAGACCTGTGAAATTTTGTTGGAGACTTGAAAGCTCTCCTAAACTTATATATTTCCCTGACATTTGTTGGTATTTGGATTTGAATGTAATGTTTTGTGGATGTTGAGTGTTTTGATTTATGAGTTTCATGAGATTTGTGTTGTATTTAATTTTATATTAAATATATGTTCGTTTATACTTCATAGTATTATTCATGTAATTTGTCCGAAAAATGATCAAATAGCGGTCTTCCTATTATACGCCATCCCAATTTTAGGGTCGACCGCTACGCACCGCTGTCCAGGATTGACTATTATGCATTAGAAACAAACCTAACTTGTTGAACAAATCAACGAATATGTAAGTTGACAGCAGTACATCATACTACATACTTTACAGGAATGCTCTTTGTAATCTTATTATGGCAATATCATTCCAAAACAACTCCAGAAAATCACATCAAGTAAATGGCAGAGTCATTTACAAAAATCCAAGATTGAAGCAAGAATTCACAAAGTAAGAATCCATGCATAATGCTGACTCATGCTGTTTGGACGATGATGTTAGAAAAATGTTGGGTCTAAGTTAAATTAAAGTGGGCTTAGTAAGTTTAATAAACCTATCGGTTTGGTTTATCGATTTATTGAATTTCAAAATTAAAAACCAAGAGCCGAACTAATCCAACCCGGTTTCCTTCAGTTCGGTTTGAATTTTGATCCAAACAAGAAAAGATCGCATAATGTTTGGTTTGGTTTTAGGGTTCATCAGTTTTGTCTGAACCACTTATACCCGTAATTGAGATACTATCAAATAGCCTTCCAAAGCTCACCCCTAACCGAAAGGAAAAAAAACCTAAAACAAAACATAAAGAGAAGAGAGATGAGAACGCAAAGAAGAGAGGTTTTGTCAGAACCACTTACACCCCTAATTGAAATATCATTAAATAGCGGCCAACATCTGCTACGCTGCTATAGCGCGCTATTAACTACCTAGGTTGGCCATCCCATGGTATTTGTTCTTTAGGCTTAATGGATAATGGGCCAAAAAAATACAAGTTGAATATAATGAGGAGGAAGATTTGTTAAAAGAAAAAGAAAATGGGGAAGCCAAACAAAATGGTTGCACGGAGGGAGTCTCTTGTTCTTTTTCTTTTTCCTATGATGATTTCTTCTTTTAGTTTATGTTTATTTAATTGTAGAGTTTCCGGAATATTTTACGGTTGTAAGACAAGTGTTATCGGTGGACATTAGTTTCCCAAGTACATAAAATGCATGAACCCCTATTTTAATACTCCAAAGATATAGACTTCATCAGCTCATTACGTGAAAAAATTCTATCATCAATTTAGTTTTTCTTCTTCAACAATGCAGTGTGTCACAACTTAATCCATCAATTAGTTATGGAAAACCTAATCAAATTAGTCTCTAAATTAGGACTCCGTCTGTCTCAATCCAACAAAGATTGAACAATTTAAATGTCATATATACAACTAGAGGACTAATATTATGGTGGATGGCAACAAACCAAAAATCATGGCATTGCGGCATATGGTAGAACCATGGCATATATATGTATATAGCAATTAGCAAGCAAAAAAACTGCAGAAAATCATAAACATATGTGAAGTGCAATTAATAATCAGAAACTACTAACCATTCATCTCAAGTTGAAATGGAAGTGTGATTTCATGTTCCTTTGGCAGGAAGGTGTTGAATTCCAAAATTAAATCTGTATGCGCTTTAAACAACTCCTTTACTGCTGCCACGACACCTCTTATATCAATTCTTTGATCCTCGAAACTCATCAGAACGTTTAAGAATTGATCATACTTCATCATGTTATGTTGAAATGCAACTTTGACTGTCGCAAGATATGCCAGTCGATCATGGTTTGGGGAGAGCTTCATCTTTATTCAGAAAATGAATGATGTAGAATAGCTTTACACTGACATACAACAAAAAGAAATCCATCAATCTGAAATGTCATACAACTAATTTCAAAATATCTTTGTGATTTGGTGATGTCAGTGTAAAACTAGTCGGTGCATCTTCTATTCTCTCTTTTTCTTATTTTATTATCAAATAAATTTGATTGTTTAAAAAAAACAGGTTTGATTTTAAATAAATTTAAATATCTTTATTATCAAATAAATTTGATTGTTTAAAAAAAAAGGTTGATTTTCAATAAATTTAAATATCATTATCCAATCAAATCACGTTATACAGATATTTATGGAGATATTTCAAGAACTAATCTATAAAGTTTTACAACATCAGGTTCATAGAAATTAATCTCTAAGAGACCTCCCAAAGGAAGCACAAAACACATCACATCAAATAAAAATGAAATGGGATAACAAATCTTATCTCAAAATCAACTGCACTAGAAGAAACCTCTAAAATAAGAGTGTGAATAGGCCAGACTAACCTTTGAAAGGCCTAAGCCTAGCCTTCTTTTTTTGTCAGGCCTGGCCAAAAAGCCTATTTACAAAGGGATGTTTCACATTGAGGCCTTTAGATAGTCCATTTTACTTGTTTCAAATGAATTTTGCTCTTTTCACAAAACTTTGCTCTTTAACACCTCAAAAATACAAAAATGCCTCCAACAACAGTTAGGAGGGTGGTAAAATGGACGGATTGGATGGATATGAATTTGGATCCTAATAGATGGATCAAAACAATTCATTAGTTCATTAAAATCCAGTAAACAATTTTCTAAAAAATTCATCCAATCCAATCCATTAAGTATAAAATCATCCAATCAATCCATTAGTAGATTATGATGTGTATTATTTATTTATTTTATTTTATATTTTGATCAAAGAAAATATTTCATTCATTCAAGAAGCTATAATAGCCACAAATTACACCATGTGTAGATCACTACCCACTATTGAGGTAAAGTACAGAATTTCTGCAAATCAAACAAATAGAACTTTAAAGCACAAGACTTGCTCCTGACTTGTACATCTACTGAATCACGGCTAACTTGAAAAAATTGTATGTAACAAGGTCCAATACTGATTTTTTTTCTAGCCCAAAGATTTTTTTTGTAGAAGCCCAACTAATTTAAAAATTCAGAAATAATTGATATTTTTTTGTCAAATAATTCAGAAATAATTAATATTATTAATTCAATAATTAAAAATGTGATGGTAATGCCAATCGGTGGTCACGGCTCGCCGGAAGCGTTGACCACGGTGCAGCTCTGACGATCATCCAACGGTGGTCCGGTCAGTTTTTCGGCGACCCACAGTGATCGACGACAGAGCTTCGGTGACCCACAATGGTCGGAGGTAGGGCTTCGGCACATATAATAAAATAATATAAATATTTTAATAGGCTATAGGAGTCTTAAAGTCTATTTCGACAATATTAAGGTCTTTTTAAAAGTAAAAGTCTTTAACCACAAATCACAATGAATTTAAAGCTACTAAAATGGTAAACAAAAAAAAAAAAATCTAATTTATCTATATTGTTTGTTAAACTGGTTCATGAGAAACGAGAAGAATCAATAAAAGTTTGAGGTATGTATACTGGAACACTTAGGCTTTGTTTGCGAGTTTGGAAGCGAAGGGAGGGAGAGGATTTTGGAAAAAAAGAAGTAAGAAATAGAGGACATTAGAAGGGGGGGTTGATGGGGTTAATTTTACTTCATAATACAAAACTTTCCTCATCTGGGGAAGTAAAGAGTTGAACTAGAGAAGGGTTTTGGGGGTTTTGAAGGGTTTATATGAATTTTTCAAATTTAATTTATGTTATGATATTTTTAATATAAAAAATATATGAATCATATGCATTAGTTTATCTTTCTCTAAAAAAAAATACTCTTCAAAAAAATATGAAAGATTTCTCTATTTTCCTTCAAATTTAACCACATGGGTAGACATAAGTGGGGTTTTCACCACTTGTGGTATAAAGGTTGGTGTTTTTAAGATACGATAGACAGCCCTAAAAGTTGCGAACAGCCGCAGCTTGTCGTCCGTTTATATTCTATCCATGTGTGATTAATCCTTATATATATATAATTACAATCAAATTTATTATTCAGATGTAAACCTTCTTCTATATATTCATATGTCTGAAACTAAACAATGAATCAATAAGAAAATCAACACAGTTTGGAAACAGTACCAAAACCAAAGCCCTAAAATTTTCAGAAGTAAAAGAAGCCCTAATTTTGATTGAACTAGGGAAAAAAAAGATACAATGAATCGAAAAATAGAGAGAGAACCTGGCGTTGTTGAATCGGTGATTAGCTTAAGCACCGTATAATACGAGAATGTAAAAGTAGACTTTGTAAGGAGAAATTGCAATTGGGCTTGCTCTAGGATCCGAAAGCGTGTGGCTTTGAAGAAGATTCTTTTTATTTTTTTACTCTTATTTTTTTACCTCATTCTAACTGTTTTTTGTGTTTATAAATTCTTCAAAAAGAGTCGTTTTATATTATTTATATTTTTTTTCTTTACAAATATATCAAAAAAAATTTAATCCTTCTAAAATTTTCCTTCAACTTTTAATCCTATAAAATTTTCAATCATTGTTTTTTATCTCTATTTTTAAATTAAATTTTGTATTTTTTTATGAAATTATGTAGAATATTATAAAAAAAATTCTCAAAAAATTATAATTTTTTAACAAAACATGAATTAAATATTAATTTTTAACCGTATATTTAATTTTTGTTTTGTTAAAAAATTCTTTTTTTTTTAGATTCTTATAATAATATAAAAAAAAATTAAAATTTAAATATGAATTTTACACATGAGTTTACTTTAAAGGAGAGACCCAAAGTGAAGATGAAAAACTTTTGAGGGACTAAAAGTTGAAGAAATTTTTTAGAGAGATTAAAACAAAAAGTTAACCTATTTATATGGATCAAAAACATATTTAATCCTTATCTTATATTAGTACTAACTTTTAGACGGGCACCCATCTGTCTATTATATTTATTACGCTGATGCTTATAAATTACGAATAATGGTTTTTATATAAAAAACTATTAAAATGATTTTGGTTTTGATTAAAATTAAGGTATAGATGATAGATATTTTGCGTTGTCATATTGTAATAAATTATACTTATCTTTTTCAATAATACCAATATAACAAATATTATTCCTTACAAAAACAATATAACAAATTAGAGTCTTGCTAACGAGTGCCCTCAAGGCAATGGTTAAAAAAATCTACAAATATAAATTTTGTCTTGGAAATATAAGATGTTATTTTTGATCAAGTAATGATTACACAAAATTTCTGCAACAAAGTATTGATATATTTTTTACTATTTTTCAAAATATTTTTTTTTGGATTTGACAAATTTAAGATTTATATTTTTTTAACTCTCAATATTTTTATTTTTTATATATGAGAAAATGTTTGCAACACACATTTTTCAACGCACTCTTTTTGATTGATTAAAATTTACATTAGTCCCACCAAATTTACATGACTCCACGTGATTTTGTGAGATCCATGTGAATTTGAATCAATCAAAGATAGTGTGTTAAGAAGTGTGTGATAAAATGTGTATCGCTAACATTCCTTTTTTATATATACTTTAAAGCTTAAGTTTCAACCGATGGAGAAGAAAGAGGCTAAGTAGTCACGTGTGCTGACATTTTTTTTTTGTTTTAAGACCTTATTTATTTCAAATTGCCTCCTTACGGTTTTCCAATCAAAATGTCAATAGAGTGACTAGAAAATACAAAAGGACGTAAATTTGAGGGACTTAAATTGGCCAATTGAAATTTGTTGGTCAAAATTGAACAATTGTGAAAATTTAGGGCGAAAATGAAGCAATTGAACCTTGGAAGTCTAAAATCGAACTATTGAAATTTCGGTGGCCAAAATGAAACAATTGTGAAACTTGAACGATCAAAACTGCATTAAAAATGCATATATTCAACCCATTTGGGTTGGTCTGGTGATGTTGACTTGAAATATTGAAGTGCGTTCCTATCAAAGTTTTAGATTCGATTATCCTCGATGTCAATTTTGATGGACTAATTTAGCATTTACTCTTAATTCATATAATATGTTGCAATAATTAAGTAAATGAACTCAGATTGCTAATGTTTCATTCCCCTAAAAAAAGCAAAATGCTAGGTTAAGATGTTAAATGAAAATATTTTTCTTTAAAATTATGTATTCCATGTATTGAAACTTTAAAAAACTACTTTTTCTATAAATATAAAAACTTGTCAATTTTTTATTTCAAGGGGACTTGTTAAGACACCCTAAAAAAACACAACATGTGGCGGGTCCCAAGTGAATGAGAGAGGATTGAAGTAACGATGAAAATAAGCTAAAAGGTGCATGCGCACGAATGGGCTAGGATGTATAGACGTGCATAGATACAGACCAAAAGGAAGGGACACAAGACAATAAAAGTGGGTTGGATTGGCATTGGGAAGAAGATGGGTAACTGTGTTTGTTTTCCTTGTTTGTGTGCCAGGTGGCAGGTTGCCTTGCATTGTAGGACCATTGATCATACTAGTCCTCTCGTGTGGATTAGGACAGGGACCCATAAAGTCCCATCAATGAGACACCACACGTGTTTCATCTGTGCTTGATGTTCATTGTCTTCAAATACTATCTTCTTGTCGGATATAAATACTCCAATATCAATTATGTAATCTGTATTATCAAAACTTATGAATAATTCTTTTGATTTGGTGGAATGTGTTTAATGGAAAATAATTTTTGGACAATCAAAATCCAATTTACGATTAAAGAGAAAGAAATAAGTGGACATGTTTAATCTATATCCACGTAAAAGTATCACTTCAATTTTTGAAATAACTAATATTCTATATGAGAACAAATAAGGGCCCTTCTCTTATAAAAACCACCCCTTTGAACAAATAAGAACCACAATCTCTCTTGAAAACATCTGAGTTATCTTCATCTTTCTCTTGATTAGACACATGCGTTATAGAAGTCAAGTAGATGTTGGCATTATCAATTATTAGAACAATGTCAAACTTGAATCGCAACAAAGAAACAAAGCCAAACAAAATCACTTGGTTAACAAATACTTGAATCTCTCAACAAAAAAAAAATACTTGAAGCATCATCCTTCAAAAAATAAAAATAAAAAATACGTGAAGCATCATATTGTACAGCACCAGGGCCATAGATGCCATTAGGCAGTTTGGACAATGTTATTTTGCTTTTTACAAAAGAGCATAGTGTGTGTTTGTTTTGACGTTTCACCACTACCACTGTGCATTTGAGAGCCTTAAAACGTAATGATACATACGCTACAAATTGTAACATCTATCTAAACGCACGTTCACAATACATCCACCACCAATGCAAACATAGGTATAGTTAAGTTACTGGTGGTAATTATTTGGCTTAATTGCATTTTTTCTTCTTATCTTTTGTTAATTGTGCGATTTTACACCTCTCTTTTATTTTGAGCGATTTTGCACCCATCTTTTTGCCCCATTTTTGGTTAGATTGACATTCTTGTGTTTAATTACACTTTTGTCCCTCATATTTTGTCAATTATGCGATTTTGCACTCCCCTCTTCTTTTTTGAACGATTTTGCATCCCATCTTTTGGCCCATTTCCCCTCTTTTAATGATGATTTTGAACAAAACACAATTGGTAAAAGATGAGGTGCAAAATCACTCAAAAAAAAGAGAGGGTGCAAAATCGCACAATTAGCAAAAGATAGGGGGAATAGTGCAATTAAACCTAATTATTTTACCATTTATTTAATTTGTTTTGAGGTTCAATCATTTCGATAGGTTTTTATTTTCTTTGCAACATTTTTTTCATTGTTGCATTCTATGATTTATGGAGATAAAAATGTCAAATTGAAAATATGTTGAAGAAACGATTCAAATATCTACAAGGTCAATATTAAAATGAGTTAAATATATAGAACATATCACACTGAATTTAATATCAATGTTGTATGTTGTTTAATCTTTGTTGTATCAGCCTTATGTAGTTGCTTCTTTCTTTCTTTATTACATTGTTTCTCATATGGATGTTGTGTATCCTACTAAGTCCCGGTTTTGCTAATATTTTTTGCTATTCTTAAATACTTTTTGAAATCCTTTTTAATGTGCTATTTTTTAATACTACAAGTTTTATTGATTACTACACTAATCGTATATATGGTTACTTGAAACACTAATCATACGTATGATTACTTGAAGTTAGTTGTAAATTTAACCCCTTTGGATCAGATCTATTTTCGAAGAGAGTTTGCAATAATCTCATCAAAATTACATTAGTTAATCATTACTTAGAAATAATAGTGATGTTTTCAAATACGTTACAAATTTGGTACGATTCATACGTCGTTGAAGGACATATTAAGGCACATTTTATCGCTATATTGTATATCTAATAAGGATTTGTCTAACATGTGCAA
>Ga0315914_1007641_pt1 | contig 14867 bp, 7 predicted proteins | sample MpolenodulesMG_FD_203920 | JGI IMG/M metagenome (GOLD analysis project Ga0315914, IMG submission 203920) | Medicago polymorpha root nodule microbial communities from Los Angeles, California, United States - elongated nodules | ecosystem: Host-associated > Plants > Roots > Nodule | place: USA... | reverse complement strand
TACCGAATTTACGAGACGCCAAGGGGATAAGCTTATAGCAAGGCTGGGAAATTTCTCTAACACCCTTAAACAACTATGTGATCTTCTCCAAGAGTGTAAATGAAGATTACAATTTGGTTTTGATAATTATTTTTGTCCCTGTTGGTGAATGAATGCAGCATTTATAGGAGAATGATGTTTATAAAATTGATCTCTCTTTAAGAGATATTTATGTTGTAATCAAAACTAGTTGTAATCTTTTTTTTTTTGGAAAGAAAACTAGTTGTAATCTTTATTAACGTATGTTTTATAACATAAAACAATAGAAGCAAATCATGTTTTCCAACGTAAAGGCTAAATTATACGCTGCGCTATGAAGCAAAATGAAAAAGTATCAGAAAAAGTTTAAAAATTCAAAACGACTTCACTGGGGATCGAACCCAGAATCTATGGTTCCGTAGACCAGCGCCTTATCCATTGGGCCATGAAGTCCTTTTTGTTTACTTTTTACTCGGCTGTAAATTTGTATACAATAACCTCCACAAAAAAAATTGGACACTAAAAAACGCTACCAAATATAAATCTGTTTATAAAATGTTTTATTTTTTTAAGGATAAAACATGTTTTATTACTCTCAATAAGTTAACAAATATTACCATGTTTTATTATAATAATCTTCAATCATGATCAATTTATAATATATAGTATATATACAATTATACACACGAGTATTTCTACCGTCCATATGCAAAATCAAAGTGATCCCATAGAGTTGGTCATTGAACCAATATCTAAATGAGTTATTATTTCTTCTACAATAAAAAAAGAGTTACTATTATTTAATAAAAAATATATATTAGAACTAACTATCATTTACTAAATTTTTTAGCATAGTAACATTTTAAATGTTTTTAGGAAATTTTGTAAGTTTGTTGTTTAAGTAAAAAATACAAAGTAACCAAATGATTAAGCTCAAGTGGTTAATAAACTCTCACTATGACATATCATTCGCGAGAACCCGAATTTGATTTCTGCTGGAAATGATTCTTGACAAATCTTATTAATCTTACCGCCAAACTTTGCATTAGCGGGACCTTTTTCCTACCACCGAAGAGTTAACATAAAGAAAAGTAAAAAATACAAGGTGGAAGACGATAAAACTCATTCAGTTAAGCTGTAAAGTAAATGTTGTCGTTTTTTTTTGTATAACAATAAATGTTGTCGTTCCTCCTAAAATGTATAAAAACAAATGTTGTCATTCTTGCAAAAGAACGAGTTTCCCTATTTGATTGTGTAACAAAACTAACTCTTAGTTTGTAAAAAACAAACTCTATAGGAGTTCAAAGGAACACCCAACTCAAAGACACAATCAAGAGGTTCATGAAAACAATTAATAATCTCCTGATTATCCAACTCAAAACAGATCTTTTGTAGGCCCTGTTCTCTCACCTATTAGAGAGTTCACTGATGGTAAATTTTGAATATTTTGTAAGATAAAAATAGAGTATAAGCATAATGCTTATAGACATTCTCATGAAATGATTTTGGTTAAAATACAAGAGCTTAAAAATAGCTATTTGATTAGCAAAATAGCTATTTTTGTAAATCAAAAGCTATTTGTTAAAGTACAGTGGCTTAAAAATCCACCATTCATCCAAACATATACTTTGTAAAACGCAGTAAAATTCCTCACAATTTTGTGATTGTACAAAAAACAGATCAAATTGAACCAAACAAGCAAAATAGAGAACCAAACCGATTTGATCTTTTGCCAAACCGGCTTTGAACTTGTTTTTAACCAGTTTAGGTGCATACCCAACTTAAAACCAATATCAATTTCAGTTCAAAATCAATTTCATATCAAAATTTTAAGACACACTTTGATGTAAAATTAGTTTTAAACTGGTTTAAAATTTGTTTGAACCTGATTCAAATGGCCATAAGTTGAGAGTTGGTTTGAACTTAATAACAAGTCTAAAAAAGGTTTGGAATTGGTTTAAGGAGTGTTTTTCTATGAAAACTTGATTAGAACCTGTTCATGGGAATCCTAATGCAAGGACTGGTTTGAGGGAAAAAAACAGCATAGCCAACAATAAACATTGAAAATTAAACAAAGTTTGCAGAATCATCATGCAGAAGCTTACGTTCCTCTCTGAATCACTATGTTTAATGCATAAAATCAGAAATTAAAATGGATGGTACAATCATAAAATGGAATCGTGACCTTCTCTATTTCAAAAAAGAAATACTGGCCACCATTTAGGAAATATAGACACCACAACAACAACCAAGCCTTATCCCACCAAGTGAGGACAACTACATGAATCAAACCACGTCATAGTGATCTATCAAAAACCATGCCTTTCTCCAACTCATTTAGGAAATATAAACACAAAAGGAGAAATTGGAGTATCATTAACATTTTATTTCCTTTTTATAATTTCAAACGTGTTTATGGATTAAATACATAACATATCCAGTACTATAAAACATAGCAACACCTTAATTTGAAGGGAATTGCAAGTATATCAAAATATTGTTCAACCTCCATACATGAGAAAGTGCGAAAGAATCCTATACTATGTAATTCATCAAGGCAATGTTTATAGAAAATGGTAGTGAAAGAAAATAAGCTTGGATATAAAACATGATGGATCAGTATTCGATACTAAAATCATGATGGAACAGTCTGAATAGAAACTCTAAGCACTGTTATAATTGCCAGAAAAACTAAACTACAAATACTTCTGCTACAACGTCTTCAATCTAGAAAGATAAATTGCTTAAAAGGAAATGAACCTTGGATTAATACAGTGATTCTAAAAACCAAATAAAGAACAAGCATCCTTAATCAATCTCCAGAAGTAGCAAAGGTTGAACATCCAATATCTAGTGGGTAAACCATTTCTGCACAAAGACAAAAAACATGTCAGTACATATCAAATCATAATCCTTTTCCAAAATAAGCATCAGGTTTTCTTACCTTGCTTAAGCTTTTCCAAATCCTTGTTTGAACGCAACGAAAAGGGTTTTCCATATAGCCAATCATGTGTGCAGACAAGCGCTTGCATAAGATCAAAATTAAGATAACTACAAAAAGAATCAAGCACCTTTGCATTATTACCAAGTGCACATTCAGAGGTTAGGGTTGAGACAGGCATTGCCAAAACCTCTCTAGCAATTTTTGCAAGGATTGGAAATCGACTTGAATTTAGCTTCCACCAATTTAAGATATCCAAATCCTCAGAGGTCTCTGTATCTTCCTCCAAATACTTAATTAACTCAGATTTGAAACTTGATTCATGCGATTGTCGAAACTCATTCCAACTATAAGGATCCTCTTTACCTTCTTCATCAAATTGTGCTTTTTGTGAGTCATTTTGCAACTTCTCTTCTCCATCACTATATTCCTCAAAAAGGGACTTCAAACAAGATTCTAACCTCTGATTCAAATTAGCTGCCTCAACTGGATTAAAAATCTGATCAATCATCCAATTTACATATCCGACTTTGTATCTAGGATCAAATACAAGAGCAATTAGCAGCAACATGTTGAACTCATCATGACGTCCACAATTTTCCCAATGCTGATTATAGTACCACCTCCTTATCGTTATAGCTATAAAGTGTACATTCAGGTCCTTGGAATGGCATAATTGGCTAATCTTTTTACCAACTCCAAATACCTCTAACATATATATATTACTAGTAACATTAGAGGTATTATAAATTCGCAAAATAGCTTCATTAGAGGTAACATTAAGTAAGCCTGATTCCAATCTCCATATGTAGGAACACCCTTCCCCTTTTCTAACTCGCGAACATACTTTTTGTCATGTAACTCAAGGTCCTCAAATGCCCTTTGATGCTTTAAAGCAGCCTCCAACATCTCATATGACAAATTCCACCTAGTTTCAATATCCATGTAAACATACCCTTTATATTCAATCTTTTCTTGCTCAGCACATGCTTCAAATCCAGACAATATAGAAGGAGATGATCTTATGTATTGAACTGCATCACTAATTCTCAAAATAGAATCATCAATATTTTGTAATGCCTCCTTCAATATCATGTTCAAAATATGAGCGCACAAGAATGCATATAAATGTAATCTCCTTTCAACACGAAGGTGTTCAAGGACATTAGTTTTTCTTTTAAGCATAGAATCCCAGAATCATATTGAGGTACATTATCAACTGTTAGACTAAAAATGCGACTCGGTTCCCAATCATTGAAGCACCACTCAATACCATATTCCATATACTGTAGTGAACAACCTACGATTGGGAGAAAGTTTAGAATCTTTTTGTGCAGTTTCCAGTTATTATCAATAAAGTGGGCAGTCACACACATATAATTCTGATCTCGACATGAAGTCCATGTGTCAATGCTGAGGCAAATTCTTCCACAATGTTGTGCAAGAAAGCTCTGTAATTTTGTTCTCTCTGCATCCCATAGAGTTAAAATATCATGAGCCAATGTAGACTGTGAGAGTGAGGAAACACTAAATTTCGGTTGTAAAACCTTTAAAAACTTTTGAAATTCTTCATTCTCTACAAATGAAATAGGAATGTCGGTGGCTACAAACATCTTAAGAGGTTCATTCTGGCAAGCCTCTTGGTCAAACTTGTCAGATTTCTGCCTTTTGCTTCCATCACTTTGCTCTTCAGTAAAGTGATTCCAAGCATCTGACCGATCTCTACGCCCAACAAAGCGAGCCGATGATACACAGGTAGTGTTAGAGCCAAATGGTGGAGTAGAAACCTGATTCTCTTCAGTAAAGTCATCTTGGTCACTCATTGGTCTCGAAAAAAGTATTGTTCTTTTGAACTAAAAATTGGAACGGAAAATAAGTTAGTCTCAATATACTTGGTACATGACCCTGTCTCATTCAAAATGAAACTTTATTTTACTTGGAAAACACTTATTAGTCTATAAATATCAAGCCTTGTACTTATCCAAATTTTAACAGTATTTCTCATTGGGTCTAAGTGCACAACTTAAATGCGGTAACATCCATCACAATTATACACATGCAAAACAAAAGGAAAAGTAAATCAATGACAACTTGTGGGAACCATAACAATGACTCTAGTACACTTTGCAACACAATATTAAAATGTAGATAAATCATACAATGGCATATGGCAGAAAACAGTCATGCAAGTATTGAACTATTGTTCACACATGGTCTAAGCATTCATAATATATCTTGGATATGAACTGGTATATGGTAAGAACTTCTTCTGTCAAATATTAGGATTAAATTTGTTTTTAACCCTAATAAAATTACAGATCTTTCAAATTTAGCCTCAATAAAAAATTTGTCAATTTTTAGTCTCTACCTACCTTTTATAAAACGGGGTGCTTCTAATCCCTAAAGACAGATTTGTAGTTACTAAAAACACTCGTTTTTATAAAATGCAGGGAATAAAAGTATGTGTTTTTACAAGATGTAGTGACTACAATAAAAAAATGAATATTTTATAAAGACTAAAATCACTTTCAACCCTAAATGTTACTGATATAAATTCTCAATATCGTTGTAAGGACAATGAGAATTTGTAATTATACAAGTTAGTGGTAATATTATGCATATGTTCATGTTAAACTAATGTTGAACTCAGGTTAGCTTCCTAATATTAGGGTTGCACAAGATAACTTGTTATATGATTAAATCTACATCATCCATATCCAAAACCATATTTAAAAAACCAGTTTTTAATATAAATTGTTTAATTGGGCCATTGCAAAAAAGTTTTTTTTTTTCAACTAGTTTTGATAATTTGGTTTTAAAATCAAAACCATTAAATTGGATATCAACAAATCCGAACTATGAACATCCATACCTAACATGAAAGCTATGAAACACAAGATTGACTATTGTTTTGCATTTCAACAAACACATTAACTACACAAAAATGCATAAACATAATTCATACATGACTGAAATTTTATGATAAATTGAGGTGAAATAAAAAAATCCATACATCAAGAATTCAAGATCAAGGATTGTAACAATTCTAACCTTTGATTGTGAGAATCGCGAGTTTCGGAATTGTCAATAAGGTTGAAAACGGAAATGAAGAGTAACAGATAAATGGCGAAGAAGGGAAGGGGAATGAAAAATGGGGTTTTGAAGCGGTGAAATGAACTAATGACTACTGCTTCCCGCCAAAACAATCGTATCTTCCCTCCTTAATTCTAGCTTAGTACACTTCCCTATATTTTTAGGGTATTTGTGCAATTTAATGAATGAGAAGTTCGTTCTTAAATTTTCATGGGTCGGCCAAGTTCATCCCTCAATTATGTGAAATATCAATTTAATCCCTGAATTTATTAAATGTCAATCAAGTTTGTCCTTCTGTTCAAGCGGAGCGTTAATGGGGCTGACGTGACTGTTAACCTCTCACATGTCAGACGCCACGTAGGCAAGGACTAATTTGGCCGATAAAAACAAACATTTCAAAGGACTAAACTGATTGATTTGCAGAAAATATTTTGTCTTTCTTCACAAATAAGTCTTTTCTTCCCCAACGGCTCTTTCTTCCCCAATTGTATAAAATTGTAGCCCTAATTACACAATCTGCAATCTACACTCCAAGATCATCAAAATTTACTCCAGTAATAAGTGGTTCAGTTCTTCCCCAATTCAAAAAATTTCAAACCCTAACTTTTTCGCATTGAATCTGAAAGTCAAAATCCTTAAAAAATTTTGAAGCAAAACTATTGAAATTAAATATGAAATGATGGGGTTGGAAATATGAGAAAAAAACAGTTATGAAAGTTGAGTTTCATCTTCAAACTCCAAGTTTAATGGTGATGTGAAAAAAGAGGTTGAAGATGATTGAGGAATGTAACTGTTCTGTAATAATATTTCCTTCAAATTAGTCCCTGAATTATTGCTCTATCTATCAAATAGATCCGTACATTATATTAAAAACCATCAGATAAGTCCCTGGATTGTTAATCAGATATCAAATTGTTACTTGAAGGATATGTGTACAAAATAAACTAAAAAAGTCAGAACACAAAAATTGAAACTGAATATTACGTAGGCAAAAGTCATATGTCATAAGTCTGAGAAATTACATAGGCAAAAACAATCCAACTATGGGGCATTGACAAGTCACAAGTCTTAAATAAAGACAAGCAAAAAGAAACCCAACTATGGACATAATTCAAATAAGCATACATATTACAAATCCAAAACATCTTTTAAACTCCACGAAGCATCACTTCTTTGGAAATCCGGGAGTTCGTATAAACTCCATGAATTTAGTAGGCTGAGTCGAACCGGGTAGACCATAGGTTGGATATGAAACCCTAATTATGCCAGCAGGAGTTGGATGAGCTGGTGCAGAACCCCTCATTGGTGTTTGCTTAGGCCTATCAGCTGAAAGAACCGGTCCTCTAAGGCCATACCTCCTTGGTGCAACACCCTGAAATTACAAATTCAATCAAATTAGTCCCTAAAATCATAAAATAATCAATCATATCAGTCCTTCAATTAATATACTAATTGTCAAAACGATCCTTAACAATTAAGAGTCATACTTGTCCAGCATTTGCAACAACATTTGCTGTAGTTTCTGCATTTTCAGGCACAACATTTTCTGGCACAAAGGCGTTACGTTTAACCACAGCCGAACAAATAAACTACAGGAAAGGCGTTACCTTTAACCACAACCGAACACAAAAACTTCAAAAATGCGAGAATCGCCGGAGATGACGATGATTTTGGAGGGGTGATAATGGAGAAAGTTCTAGCAGGAAGGAGAAGGGTCAAGAACGTTTTTGATGTTTCTGAGTGAAATGTGAAGAAGGAGGTATGGGTAATGCAGAGGCAAAATGGGAAAAGCAGAAGAAAAAAAATAAACTGAAAAGTGAAAACTGGACTTTTTCCAATTCAATCAAATTAGTCCTTGAACACGTGGCTTCCTTCTTGCCACGTGTATAAGACAACACAGTATGCAGGACAGCAGATCATCATGGCTAACAGAGCACTTGGACGGAGGGACCTTTTTGATAGACGTCTGGCAAATTCAAGGACTAAGTTGATATTTCGCATAATTGAGGGATGAATTTGACCGACCCGTAAAAATTTAAGGACGAATTTGATGGTTCACTCTTTAATGAATACATTAAACCTTAGTTTGTTTACCAATAAGTTATTAATTCTTAGTTTTTTTAATCAAATAATCTAATGATTAGAAAATTCATCCCTAAGAGCATCCACATTGGTAGGGTCTTTACCATTTAAGACCCGGTACCTAGTAGATACCCCCAATATGGAGAAAAAAATTGGGAGTCTCTTAAGACCTAGTGTCTAACTTAAGACCCCCAATCTTAAGTGGACCCCACACCATTTTTCAATAAAATAATCATTATTTGAATTGATTTGGTTGCTTTTCATTAATAAATAGTTATTGGTGGAACTCATTTAGACCTTTTGATAGAGGATCTCCATTGGAGTGGTTGAGTACCTATTAGGTACTATTATTAAAAAATAATAAAAAAATGATGTGTCCATGTGGTACCCGTTTAAGACCTCAAATGTGAGGGTCTCCATTGTGGATGCTTTGAGATTCTAAGTGTTCCTAAGACGCTAATTAACATGACTCAAACAATTTTTATTCCATTTTCTCTCAATATTCATGCTTAGTGGTTGAAATCGATAAACATCAAAGTGTTTTATGTGATACAAAAGTACAACTCGATTTGAAGGGAAAAATTTATTGGACAACTGTAAGACCATCAATGTTGTATGGAACAGAGGGTTGGATACTGAAGAATCAACATGATAATATAATGTGTGTAGTGAAGATGAGGTTTGTTGTGTTAGATGTGTGATAAGACTAGGTCATGTAGATTATAAATGACAATATTAGAGAGTTAGAGAAACATCTATATAGTAAAAATGATGGTGGAAAATAGGCTTAAGTGATTTAAGCATGTAGAGAGAAAACACATAGATTAGGTAGTGTAGAGAGTATATCATATGAAATATAATCAAATCACTAGAGACATAAGAGAACTAACAAAATTATTATAAAATATCTATAGAATAGAGATTAATGATTTTGAGTCTGATTGGAATATAATTTATGATAAAACATTTTTATGACATAATTTAATCCATATAATCGCCTCAACCTAATCATACAATGTTTGATTGTCATTGTATTCTCTAATTCATAATAATCTTAATCTTATTCCAATCTTAATAATTACAAAAAAGTTCACACAAATAATTTAAAAAATTATCTTAATCTTAATATACGTAACGAACTCAAATAATTTGAATCTATTAATGTTAATTATAATCTTATTTTATTCTTAAAAACATCATTAAAATATTAATACTTCTTTTTTTTTTTTTACCAAATAGGATTATATCAATCTTAATTAATCTCATCTCAAACTCACTGACAAGTTTAGCAATTTTTGTTTTGTTGTCAGCCACAGTAATATTTGTTTACTAAGCTCACTAATACATCTTTTTCTTATTTGTTTACGGAGAGAGCAAAATATTAGCCTAATGTCTATAGACAGTGAAATTATATTTTCTTTTTTATTAAATGGTTTTTCTTAAATTACTAGAGTTTACAAATAACATTTTGTTACACAAAGGCAATCATTAATTTACGAGGAATGCTAGCAACACTCAGTTTTCAACATTCTCTCTAACATTCACTCTTTTATTGGATAAAATCAATGTATGTCCCACCACTTTGGTGTGAGTTCAATTTTCAAAGTGTAAACCCACAAGGATTTAAACCAATAAGAAAGTGAGTATTAAAAAGAGTGTTCAAAAGAGAGTGTTGTTAGCATTACTCTTAATTTATTGTTTGAAATGCAACTTATCAAAATCATTTATTTTTTGGGTGTTAACTTTAAGGTGGCGAAGTACACATGGTAATCTGAAGTTTAACTGATAGGTAAGTAAATCTAACAAAGATTTAGTTTGTTAATGTACCGTAGAAACTTTGTAATAATAATTAGAATAATTACTTATCTGCAATTGTTGTATAAACTTCAGTGAATAAAAACAGTTGTTAATGATACACCGATGGTGTAATGCACTTACCAGCCTCAGCAAATACTACTACTATTTTGTACACTGTTAATGTATTTTTAATTGAGTAAATCAAATTTAAAAGTCAATAACTCACTTATATCTTTAAGTACAAAAAATCATACAAAGTCACGCATAATTTTACCAAAGTGGCTTGATTCATGCCTAGCCCCCATTTTTACACCTAGAGAGATTCCAAATAAAATTCCTCATAGAATAGTATATTGGTTGTACAAAGAGGAGCAATTCAAACTGAACTGAACCATCAAACTATAGAACCAAACCAATTTGATCTTTTGCCAAACCGGCGCGTAGCCAACTTAAAACCAAGACCAGTTTCAGTTCAAAATCAATTTCATATCAAAATTTAAAAACCCGTTTTGATGTAAAATTAGTTTTGAGCCGGTTCAAAATTTGTTTGAACCTAAAATTAAGTTGAGAGTTGGTTTGAACTTTATGAAAAGTCTATAAAAGGTTTGGAACTGGTTTAAGGAATATTTTCCTTTGCAAACTTGATTAGAACCTGTTCATGGAAATCCTAATGCAAGAACTCGTGGAAAAAAGAACAGCATAGCCAATAATACACACTGAAACTTAAACAAAGTTTGCAGAGTCATTATGCAGAAGCTTACATTCCTCTCAGGATCACAATATTTAATGCATAAAAGCTGAAATTAAAATGGATGGATGGCACCATCATAAACTTTGGAATTGAGAATTGAGATCTTTATTTCACTAGGAAATATAAACACAAATGGAGAAATTGGAATATAGATTTTATTTTACTTTTTATAATTTAAAGCTCGTGTTTATGGATTAAATACATAATACACTTGGCAAGTTGCATAATGATAGTATAAAACATAGCAGCACCTTTATTTTGAAGAGCACTGCAAGTACAACATAATATTGTTAAACCTCCATACATATTGGAGCAAGTGCGAGGGAATCATATACTATCAAATGAACACGACCAATTAAAAAACAATATGCGAGGGTAATTTAACAAGTCAATGCTAACAAACGCAGAAAAAAAGAACACCCTGAATAGAAACTCTCAGCTTTGTTATAATTACCAAAAAAAACTAAACCACATATAATGTTGGTACAACTACTTCAGTCTTGACCAATTACAATTGAAAAGAAAAATAAAATGCTTAAAAAGAAGTGAACCTTGCATTGATACAGTGATTCTAAAAACCAAATATAGAACAAGCATTCTTAATCAATCATCAGGAGTACCTAAGGTTGAACATCCAACACCTAGTTGGGAAACCATTGCTGCACAAAGACGAAAAAGATGTTGGTACATATCAAATCATAATCCTAAGCTTATAAGTAATGACATATCCAAAATAAGCATCTTGTTGTCTTACCTTGCTTAAGCTTTTTCAAATCCTCGTTTGAAAGCAACGAGAAGGGTTTTCTGTATAGCCAATCTTGTGTGCAGACAAGTGCTTGCATAAGTTCAAAATTAAGAGAACTACAATAAGAGTCAAACACCTTCGCATTATTACTAAATGCACACTCAGAGGTTAGGGTTGAGACAGGCATAGCCAAAACCTCTCTAGCAATGTTTGCAAGGATTGGAAATCGACTTGAATTTAGCTTCCACCAATTTAAGATATCCAAATCCTCAGAGGTCTCTGTATCTTCCTCCAAATACTTACTTAACTCAGATTTGAAACTTGATTTATGCGATCCCCGAAACTCATTCCAACTATAGGGATCTATTTTACCATCTTCATCGAATTGTGCTTTTTCTGAATCATTTTTCAACACCTCTCTATCATTATATTCCTCAAAAAGGGACTTCAAACAAGATTCCAACTTCTCTTTCAAGTTAGCTGCCTCAACTGAATCAAAGATCTGATTAATCATCCAATTAATATATCTAACTTTGTACCTAGGATCAAATACAAGAGCAATTAGCAGCAACATGTTCAAAACATCATGACATCCCCAATGCTTATCAAAGTTCTTCCGTATCATATTAGCTATCAATTCTACAGTTTGGTCCTTGGAACGATACAGTTGGTCGATCTTTTTACCAATTCCAAATACCTCTAACATATAAATATTGCAAGTAACATTAGAGGTATCAGAAATTCGCAAAACAACATCATGAAAGATCTTCAAAAATGGTAAAATTAAGTAAGCATATTTCCAATCTTCAAATGTAGGAACACCCTTCCCCTTTTTTAACTCAGAAACATACGTTTTGTCTTGTAACTCAAGGTCCTCAAATGTCTTTTGATGCTTTAAAGCAGCCTCCAACATCTTATAAGACAAATTCCACCTAGTTTCAACGTCCAAGTAAACATATCCTTCACATACAATTTTTTCTTGCTCAACACATGCTTCAAATTTAGACAATATAGAAGAAGATGATCTTATGAATTGAACTGCATCACTAATTCTCAAAATAGAATAATCAAAATCCTCTAATCTCTCTTTCAGAATCATGTTCAAAATATGAGCACAAGATTGCATATGAATGTAATCTCCTTTCAAAACTAAGGTGTTCCAAGACATTAGCTTTTTCTTCAAGGATTGAATCCCAAAATCATATGGTGATACATTATCAGCTGTGACAGTGAGGAGACACTAAATTCCGGTTGTAAAACCTTTAGAAAGTTTTGAAATGCTTTATTCTCTACAAATGAGATAGGAATGTCGTTGGCTACAAACATCTTAACAAGTTCATTTTGGCAAGCCTCTTGGTCAAACCTGTTAGATTTCTGCCTTTTGCTTCCATCACTTTGCTCATCTGTAAAGTGATCCCAAGCATCTAACCGATCTCTACGCCCAACAAAGTGAGCCGATGATACACTACTAGTGTTAGAGCCAAATGGTGGAGTAGAAACCTGATTCTCTGTTGCCTCTGAGATTGAAAAGTCATCCTGGTCACTCATCGATCAGAAGAGTATTGTTCGTTTGTACTAAAAATTGGAATTGACAATGAGTTAGTCTCAATATACTTGGTATGATCCTATCTCATTCAAAAAGAAATTTTACTTGGCAAATACTTTAGTCGTCTATAAATATCAAGCCTTACGCTTTTCAAAATTTAAACAGTATTGCTCATTACATAACTTAAATGTGGTAACATCCATCACAGTCAAGGATACAGTTACAGAAAAATGGAAATGTAAATCTATTACACCTTGCGGGAACCATAAAAATGAGTCTAGTGCACTGTATAGGGCAATATTAAAATGCAGACAATTCATACAATGGCATACGACAGAAAACAGTCACGTACGGTATTGATCACCCGTGGTTTCGACATTCAATGTATATCTAGGAAATCGAGTTGTGTATAGCTTCTATAGCATCACACTTCTATTGAAAGGCATGTTCCATGTCAAACACGAACACATATTATTACACTCAATTAATTAATTTTCTCAAATTTTAACCGTGTCGTTGTGTCTGTGCTTCATAGGTATATAGTATGTATTTCTTATATTATGTAAAATTTATTCTCAATTCATCCTAGTAGGTTCACTGAGAATTTGTAATAATATGTTATTCTTAAGTGGATGTAGTGGTGACTGGTGAAATATTCTGCCCATGTTCGACGTTTTTTTGTTTATGGAAAATCGGTATCAGGTCTAAGGAATGACTAATCCACGGGAGCAATCCCACCATCTATTAGTGGGAGGCTCAATTGAAGCCAGGTAAAAGCCCTATGTGAACTGACCCGACACATAAATAGCTCGCACCACTAAGATTCAAACCTAAGATTTCGAGAGGAGCAAACTCACAGGTCTCAAGCCTACTCCACTAGACCAACCCCTGGGGGCAATGTGTTCAATGAGTTACTGAACTTTTTTTCATTGAAGTAAAGTTAAACTCAGTTTAGCTTCCTAATATCAAACACTGTGAAACACAAGCTGACAATTGCTTTGCATTTCAACAAACACGTTGACAACATACACAAAATGCATATACATAAATAATTTTAGGATAAAGCAAGTGATATAAGCAAACAAAATTGAGGACAAAAATGAATACATGAAGAACAATGAAGGAATGCAAACAATTCTAACCTTTGGGATTGAAGAGTAATCGAGAAATCGCCTAAACCCTAAACAAGGCAAGAGAAGTGGAATGAAAATGAAACGGGATTATGAACCAGTGGGGAATAATAATCAAAGAACCACGAGGTTTAGTAATTGGATCGAATTTTTCCCGCCTAAAGTTCTGATATTTTGGAAACGTAAAGATTAATTTATTGTTCTAATTTAATTTAATTAATAATTAATTGAAAGGTTACTAGTAGTAGTAGTTGGTTGTTAGATTAATATTAAATTTTGAATATGATTCAAAATCTCCAACGCCTTTAGCATTTAGTTCAAACCAGGTTAACTATCAAATCACTCAAACACTTATAATTGATGATGGATCATAACCACCATCTATGTAAATATTTTTTTACAAGATCAATTAACCATAATAGTTTAGTCATTAAAAATATTTTTGATTTTTATATAATTGCTTCGAAATTCGCCAATATAATTGGAATTCACACATGTAATTGGTTTTCATCTACTTATAGTATAATTTGTTTTTACACTAATAATATGAAAATTAAACTATTTTATTTGTTTGTGAACCAAATTATGTTGGTCTTGATCATTTACATTGGTCTTAAACTTGCTTCAAGAACAAGTTTAAAAAGAAAAAAAAATGTTTTCAAACTAAATTGACAAAGGTAACAAAAAAACTAAATTGACAAAGTAAGTAATTGATGGTAAACATTAGTTGATTCTTGACTAATTTAAAATTTAACAAGTGTGAG
>Ga0315914_1007640_pt1 | contig 14870 bp, 7 predicted proteins | sample MpolenodulesMG_FD_203920 | JGI IMG/M metagenome (GOLD analysis project Ga0315914, IMG submission 203920) | Medicago polymorpha root nodule microbial communities from Los Angeles, California, United States - elongated nodules | ecosystem: Host-associated > Plants > Roots > Nodule | place: USA... | reverse complement strand
ATTTGATGATATTATGTGATAGTCTTAAGTGTTACATTTTGTGGGGTGTTACACTTAAAACAAGGTAGGATAAAATTAGATTAAGTGTAGTCTTGTTAATATGATGAATTTACGATACCATGAGGACTGAACTTTTGATGTCACTGTACAAACAGTGGGGTGTTACTCACTACAATTTTGATGTTATAATGTTAACTTCATCAGAAAAGTCATTTTCACGACTTCACCATAGAATTTTTCTTATTTATTAACTTCGTAAGTTTATCCGCTTTGTTATAAATACATTCAAGACGGTTAAGTAAGTGTGTGACAACTAAGATTCACATGTGTTGCAAATTTGCCTAAACCTCTTTGTTCCTAATTGTCTCTTTGTGCTAAAATGAGTGATGTGGTTAACTATTAGACATGTATCGATGCACAATTTCAATTTTTAATATTTTTGTTAGAAAAAAATATAAAACGTTGATATTTTGAATGTATTTTCGTGAAAAACCAAACAACATCTTAGACGTTACTTATATTATTTATTAGAAAAATATATAAATTGATATTTGAATGTATTTGTTAAGACAGACTAACAACAACTTAAATGTTACTTCCTATTTATTGAAATTAATCCAACAACATTTTTGTTCGTAATTATCTTTATATTTAAAAAAAAAATGGTTAAAATATGTTATCTGAATAATTCACGTAATCAAATTATATCACACATTTTATCATGAATGAGGTACAATTTTCATTGAAAAACATTTAGTTGGTAAATACATATCCTATTCAAGTTACTAGGAGAAATTAAAATTATAAAAATAAAAAAAAATAATGAATATTAAAAGGTATGATAAATAATTAAATATTAACAATTTTTGATTGTAGTGTAAAACAATCTATAATTTTTTGCAATTTAAAAAAAGATAATTGCTACTTTCAACGAAAAAATTTGTCCCGACATCATCACGGTGGTTGTTGGTTACTTATCTCTTCTCCACCTCTTTACTTTGCAGGAAAATGCTACATGTCAAGAAAAAATGGCACACAAGAACTTCACGACATAAATGTGTAACTGCAGCAACACCCACTTTTATTTCTATCAATCCATGTTTTCCACAAATTATAATATCTAACGGCTGAAGTCAATTCGTGGAATTCTCGGGACATTATTGTTCGGGAGAAATAGCAGTTCTCTACTTTGCAACCCCATGTATTCCATCAAGTCCCAAATCCAATAGTTTAAGACAATTTGTGAAGCGCTCGTGATATATTCTTTCTCATAGCTCTTAAAAAAAACTTGTTTTGAAACGAAATGAGTACTTTTTTAAATAGAGAGTTTGTAAAAAAAAATATATAGGGAGAGTTTTTTAAGTTCCCCTACTTTTAGTTCCTCCGTTTCTATATATAAGCATTCTTTTATTAAAGGCAAATGATGCTTGTATACATGGACGGAGGGAGTAAGTAAGAATATAGAGATACGGAATGAGGGAGATGGGGTTGGTGTTTGTTGATTGATCTAGAAATATAAAGGCTGTTAGTTGGAAGTTAATAAGGCTGCAAGTGAAAAGAAAAGGTAAAAGGAAAAAGGTTCTACCAACCAACCAAAGAAGGACCAAAGAAAAGTTGAAAAAGGCCAATAGCGTCATTCAAGGAAAAACAAATTGTGATTATGGTTTGTTCAGTGAAAGCAGAAGGCAATTAAGAAGAGTTAATGAATGTGTTGGATGAAGTATATTCAGTGTTGGAACCGTAAACATCCATTCTGTGTTAAATGCGACTTGTGATAAAGGGTGCACATGTTAACATTGCCACGTGGCATTCATCTTTTTCCTCTATCTACGTCTTGTGATTTGTTGTGGTATTCTAAGTTCTTAAAGTTCTTCTTCTCATAAAACACAATCTGGCTGTATGCAACACACTCCATCCCTACAATCCGTCTATCCATGGCTTATGGTCCATGTGGACTCATGGATGGATATACTCCTGGTCCCCTATCTTTGCCCTCTTTTCTTCTCATTTTCATCTTTATCATAGTCAATAATTCAATTATAAATAATATCTGTAGTACAAAATATCACAATAAGATATGCTTGTACAAAAATATAATATCGCAACAAAATATGTACATATAGTTATAGTAATTTTTCAACTCGTTTTTGTTTTGGGAAAATACTTTTCAAGTCACAGTCTTCCAGAAATGCCGTTAATACGAGGTAACGTTGGTTATTAAATGATGTGTATGTGGTTCATAATAAAGATTATATACTTTATTAATTAAATAAATCTAAAATGTAGATTTTTTTTTATAATAACGATCGGAGTGTATATATATCCAAGAAAATAGAAAATTTATACACTATGATGTGATAAAATAATCTAATCTTTTTTATTCATTCAAAAATCAAATCAAATCAAACCAAAGGAAATCGAACAATATTAGTTTGATTATTGATTTTAATTTTAAAATTTAATGCACCAATGATTTAGCTAATACCCAATATTTTACTAACATTGTCACATCACAACAACAAAGAACATGAACATTTTTTAACTTTGATAAAATAACAGAGGTTGACATTCTCTCCATTTAATAGACAATTTTATTTAAAGAGAGATAATTTTAAAGACCTTCTGGTAGCCGTATAAAAGATACGATGACACCATGATGGCTAATGGAAGAGATTTGACGATCTCACAATGGTCAATAATGGAGCTCTGGTGGATGGTCGCCCCAACCACAACTACTATCATTATTTTTTATTTTATCTATTATAGAATGACAAGATGGCAATAGTCATTAAAATTCACGCACAAGTGAATGAGTCATCGTTCGAACTCAAATTTAAAATTGAGACATTTTAATTCTCATTTTACCAACGTGTAGGGTTGACATACAATTTTTGTTATATATAAAACAGGGTTAATATACACCACCTATACTATAACATGAGTATTAGTTTTTTAAAGGTATTTTATAAAATCAAAATCTTTCAGTGAAACCAAAAACAAAAATCACAAAATTACTTTAAAAAAAATCTACAACTACACATGCACTAACTTCTTCTTTTTTTCTTGGTACTAACACATGCACTAACTTCTATTGTGCTATCCATGTGACCCACTATATATATCCACCTCAAATTTGCATACTGACGGTAATTGATGGGAGCTATTGCATGGAATATACGAATGTTTTATTCAATTAATTAGTTGCGTTTTTCTTAATTAATTACACAAATAACTCATTGAAAGTACTGCATGACCATAATTTTATTTTATTTATAATAACAAACCATGACCATGATCTTGAAGTAGAGACAAACTGCGTTACTGCTGGAAGGCAAATAAATAACATTATACTATCTTAGTAGTATAAGTGAGTGTATAACGGAACATATATAGTTTTATATGGTCACGGGAAAAAAGCAAACTTGGTGGCTGCAGCACTATTATATTCAACATAGTTAAGATTCCCTCCCATGACATTTTTCTAATCAAAATTTGGACTTTTTACCATCAACGTGGATTCCCGTATGGTCATTCTGGCTCATTTGAGACATTGAGTTTTCAGCATTTAAAGAATCATGGAAAAAAATGAATGGGTGCAACTATGCAAATACAAGATGGTGCCTAAAGAAGTATTGCTAACTACTTTTTCATATAGGCAGAATAATTTAGTTTTCATCACATTTTAGGAAAAATGAAGTGGGTTGAACTTTATGTCTTCGTCCAATTATCATTTAGGCTACAATGTTTTGTTTGGATCGTATTCAGAGATTTGAGATTAAATCTGGTTTTAATTTGTCCCATACTTGGAAAGTGTCACATGGGACCCTAGACATATTGGTTGATCATGAAAATGACACCTAATTGGCAAGATAATTTGTCATTTGGTTACATGAGCATAATTTGCTGTATTAGATCTCACCGGGTACATGTGTTCAAAAATGCAAATTGGCAATTTTTGGGCGTTAGTGGGGGACGATTAAGGGGTGAACCCACTGAATCAAATAAAATCATGAAGCAAAATTCTCAAAGATCTATGTGAGGATTTCACTTCTTAACTTTCCCAAAAGTTTCACATGCTTTGTAAATTGTAGAAGTACGTGTTTTGAGTGTTTCCAAACATTGCGTTTACGTCAAGGCACGCCTTTAAAATGGTATAGACTCAAATGCCAGAAAATGTGTTTTTATCGATGACCATCCAACAAGTTTGTGAAGTCGATGACCTTAGAACACAATGTTTTTAGAACATTTGTTAAAGAATTTAAAAGAGAAAGTTTCATGTTGAAAAGATCATTTTTAAAACTTTTAAAAAATTGGTTATACAAGTTTTAAGATACAAACTATATTTGTTTTTTTAACATACTCCGTCTAATTTTAATTATAATACAATTTTTACTTTTTAGATTAATTAAATAAATTATGTATGTGGTTTATACATTATTTATTTAATAAATTTAAAAGGTGAAAAATTGTTTATAATTGAGACCGAAGAGAGCACTTCTTAAAGCATTTGTTAGTTTTTTCTTTTACTAAAATCTTAGTACTACAAGGGTGTTTGGTTTCACGTTTGAAGCTTTAGAAGTGTTCTTCAATGCAAAACAAATTTAACTCTATAAAATTATGTTTGATTTTTTTTTGTTGTAAAACCAGTTTGGGGACAAACACTACTTAAAGCTACCATTTATAGTTTTTATTCTAAAATTGATTCTAAGACACAAATTTATAATTTAATTCACTTTTGTATTCATATACAGATGATTGCAATTGCATGATTGTAATTGATGTATGGGACCGGGAGTATAGGCACCTTGGTGGGGCATTAATGTCTTTTCCATATACTATAAAAATAGTTGCGGGTATTAATGTCATCTACTTTATATACTTCATGATCCATGAATGAATCCAACTCAAGTTGAAAAATTAATTTACATGCAGCAATGATTTAAAATGATTACATATACATCTAATTATATTTCACTATTTATATATTTGTGTATGTATTTATTTTTTTGTCAAGTAACTTAGTGGTTGGAGCTCACACATTTTAAATGCAGAGAAATAAGGTGTCTGAGTTTGAACCCTGACCCCTATATATATTATGCAATGCCCTTATCAATCGAGATAAGCTCACAAGAACTTTGTGCATGTATTTCTAAATTAAAAATGATGCATATTTAGATGACGAGATTTAATTGGATATTATTGTAAAACTATTTTATGTTTTTTCAATTACAAAGATAAAGGGAAAAAAAAAGGAAAACAAAAAAGAAAACTGCACTCCACGAAACTAAATTCTCATAGAGTCTGCAATGAGGAGGTTCGAGAGGCTAGGCGGATGGAAAACATGTACCATGTTGTCTATGCTAGATGAAGCATCGAGCTTAGCACGAAAATTAGTACAACTAATTTCTTTTCGGAGAGTGGGAACAATCCGAATACACCAATCTTGATGAAGTAAATCTTTGATGTCTTGGATCAAAGTAGCAAAACTTGTGGAATTTTGAGTGTGAACGCGAAGAATATTAAAACAAAGAAGTGCGTTTGTGAAACATATCACGTCATGATAATTCATCTGCTTAGCCAAGCAACCCTTAATAAATGATGTGAAGCTTGCCATAGAGAATTTTGGAGGAGCCCTGAGAAACTTGATATCCAAATCCTGAAAGGATGACGAAGCAAACCACAAAATTCAACTCTAAGGGGGTTGCCATGGCAACTATCATAAACATTAAGAGTAGTACATGCTTGATTTGAGGAGTTCCATTTAACCTAAATTTCATCATGTGTTATTAGCTGTGAGGTAGAGAAGCAAAAAATGAAGGTGGAAGTCATATTACAAGATTCCATATTAAGACGATAAAGAGGGATAACTGAGTTGGAAAAGCAAAAAATTTGCGATTATTCCAATACCACCATATACATGCAACAAAAGTATTGGAGTTGATTGAAGATAGACCCGCTTTAAACAAACTAATTATGTACAAGTCGGAAAGGAAGTCAACATCGGAGAAACGGAGAGCATGCCAAAGATTTCTCGAAGTTGTACAGTCTCTAATACAGTGAAAGAATGACTCATCATGCTCGTTACATCAGGGGCAAATACCATTAAGAGCCAGGCTGTGGCAGTGCAGCGAGGACGTGGTGGGGACAAAATTATTGCGAGTCAACCATATAAGGAATTTGATCTTTTCTGAAAGATTGAGACGTCATATCCAAGACCACGTTAAAGGAGTTACATGTGCACTTCTATGCTTCCAAAGCCATAAGAAACCAACCTTGGTAGTGTAGTAACCATTTGTGTTTTCAGACCAAATGAAAGTATCTTCGGTGTTGGGGTTAAAGTGAAGATTGAGATTGTTGATTTCGATTTCGCCAATGATGTCTTAAGGTAACCTTTTATTCGACTGAAAGCATATTTAACATTTTATTAATAGACATATTAGTTTTATTCCGTTAAATATGGTCTCTATATTTATAGTTGATATTGATATATGTTAACGGAATAACACTAATATGTCTATTAATAAAATGTTAAATATGTTTTAGTCACTGTAAATATATCAATTTTTCGTTTTAGTCCTCCTTATCTTTTCTTCGATTTTTAGTCCCCAAACGTTTTCCATTGCCATTTTTAGTCTTTGTTTTTAAGTCAACTCATGTGTATCATTAAAAAATTTGATTTTTGTTGCACTCATGTTTAGTAATTTATAAAATACTCTCTTGCAAAAGTTATTTTTTTTAACTAGGGATGAATTAAATATGATTTTTTTTGTTTTTGTCAATTAAAAATTCATATTTAATTCATGTTTTCTTAAAAAAATCTTTTTTTTTTGGAGAGATTCTTATAATATTCCAAACATTCATGCAAAAGTTCATTAAAAAATGCAGAGGCTACATAACATAACTTAAAAGCGGGGGCTAAAAGAATGGACGAATAGTACTAAAAAAGCTGAAGAAAAGTTTTAAGTAGACTAAAATGAAAAAATTGGAATATTTATATGAAAAAATATATTTAAAAAAGAACACTAGTATGTATGTATATATTATGTTATTAGCTAGGGGTGAGGAATGGGGCTGCTGCCATGCTTACCTCCCCTAGGTCTATGTATATATCATAAGTTTTATAAATGATTGATCTTTTTCTAAATCACATATTCAAATTTGATTATCATTGACATCAAAAATTATAAATAAAATTATTTTTTTCTTAAACTGTGCCTCAAAGTTAGTAGATATCATAAAAATATTTATTTAGTTTATAATGAATTTAAGTGTAATACAAATTTAATTTTTATGAAGTTTAATTGAAACATCTCTTAGGGGTGGAACACATGATTTACTTTAGATTTTTACTTTTCAAAGCAAGATAATGTATATTTTAACATAAAAAAAGAGATGGGTATTATTGAAGCTTCTAAGACTAGAGTGTGTAATTACTCATTTATGAAATATGCATTCAATAATATTTAAGTCATATAAACTTTTTCTGTTAAAAAAAAAGTCATATAAACTTTTGTTTTTAAAGTTATAAATATTGATTATATTTCAAAAATTAATATAATATAATATAATACAATACAATAAAGAAGAAGAAAATGAGTCCTGAACCCCTGACTATGGTAAGTCCCAAAGCCCAACATGACATTTTTCTATAAAAAAGGATAAGAAAAAAGAAAACAATGATCCCTTGTAAACAAAACAAAAAGACACAAATTTCTTAACAATTCATTTTATCATGATTTATCTCTTTATATCACGTCATTAATCTATCAAGATAATTTCATCATTTCTCAATATTTCAAGGTACATACATTATAAGAAATATCTATCAAATATATACACACACATACCTTACTAAAAAAGAAAATCTTAACACATCATCAACCGTAATTAGCGTCCACTCACGTCTTTGGTGGACCTTCACGAAGCATGTCATCGTCCATTGACATATTGGACATCATTGTAGCTGTTGTGTCTTATGCTTCATGACCACATATAATTAACCCATGAGGTAATATGTAGGAGAAAGTAAGAAACAAAAAGGACATAAAAAAGTAGTAAACTTTTAAAACATAATTCAAAATCATTTGCTTCTCATTATTGTCGCCCGTCATGTCTTGTTTAGAGCAATCAATGACCGTGTTGGACGAATTTATGCATGCTATTTTGTAAGTAGGTTAAATAAGTTTTTCGTCCTTATAAATATAGCGAATTTTAATTTTAGTTTCTAAAAAATTAAACTGAATGTTTTTATCCTCACAAATTTTTTTATTTTGTTTTTCGTCTTTAATGACCATTTTATGTTAATATAAATGGCAAAATTATAACTCTTTCATGTTCAAATTGTATCTATGTTATGTCCGTTTATTATATTCGACATTTATATATTCATATTATGTTCAAAAAAACGTTAAAATTATATCCATTAAGGACCAAAAACAAAAAAATTTGTGAGGATGAAAACATTCAGTTTAATTTTACAGGGACTAACATCAAAATTCTTTATATTTATAGGGAAAAAAATCTTATTTAACCTTGTAACTAAAACCAAACCATTTGGCATCCCACGCATCTTTTGCATTATGATTGTTAATATGGTATTGAGATTAATTCGATTTTGGGATCTACTGTAATATGGTCCACAAACAACTCTCTGAATGAATTTAAACTTAGTACACACATACCATTTCGATGAATACTATGTACATCGAAATACTTGCTACTTTTAACATTATATTTAAACTTTACACGTCCAGAATATTCATGCTAAAAATTCAATGTCTAGTGAGTGGTGACCAACTTTTTTGTAGTGCTTTAGTTATGCTATATTTAGACTTTTTAACTTCTTATTTTTTTTATCACAAAGATCATCAGGCTTTGAAAACTACGAATCCAAAAAGTCTCCATACATAAAAGATGATGCTATAATATCTAGTGTAGAAGTTAAGGAAAAAGATGTTGACATAAAATGTTGCTGTTCAGTGAAGTATATGGTATCCCTAACCAAATTATGGTGGTTAGTTAAGGGCTGTTAGAAAGGGAGGGGGTGGAAGTGCTTAAATAAACGAAGGGAAGGAAATCAATTTGTGAATATTTAGTACAAGTAAATATTTCGAGCACTAAAATTATATAATTTTTTTTAAGTGTCTGTGTTGACAATTTTTATTATTCATAAAGTTTTCTTTGTAGCTGCTTAAGTAAATATATCTTTGATTTTCCTATTTCTAATAGCTTTTGACAAACAAACTCATTTGTGTAGTTAAATATATATCACTGGAGTAGCTAATTATAGAACATATTTTCTGGGTAGCTATGCATAAACATCATAGCTTTGCCTTTGACTCTCGATCTTTTTTAAACAAAATTGTTGATGCAAGATTCTAGTCCTTTATTTGCGAGGTCTCTATTTTCACCCCATCTATCACATCCGCTACTGGATACATCAACTTCAACTTGATTTTTTGCAACTTTTGAATTTGTCTCCCTAATGCTTCCATTTCAATTTCATATGGAGGTTGACGTCATGGAGACATTTTTAAGGATTAAGGGTCCGTTTGTTACGGATTAAAATAAAAGTGATTTTGACATAAAATAATTTAGAGATTATACTTAGAAATTTTATAAATAATCAGAATCTATTTTGTGTTTGTTTACCGAAATAAAAATCACTTTTTTTAAACAAATAATCTAGTTTGTTTTGATACAACTATATAAAAGGGATTTTTTTGTTACAAAGTTAGTTCAATCTTTTAAAAAATATTTTCTCTCTCCTCTAAAAAAAATCTATTTTTTGAGAAGCTGTTCTTAACAACTTCTCATTTGAAACTGTTTTTAGATTTTTTTTAGATTCTGATTTTTTTAAAAAGTTGTAACAAACGGATACAAAACTCTTAAAAGTGATTATTTGTTTAAAATAAGTGATTTTTTCTTAAAAAAAAACTATAACAAACGGGCTCTAAATTGGATTTACGATGATTTTTTTTAACAAAACAATAATCAAGAGTTAAATGGTGATTTCACCAAGATCTAGAGACCAAAACTGCAATTTTCAAGAAGTCAGGGATAATACAATCTTTAGAAAGTTTGGAGGCTAATTTGTAATTTTAAAAAGTAAAGGGGTCAATTAACAATTTCCAAAACTTTAGGGGTTAAATTGTAATTTTTTATACACAGGGGGACTAACATGTAAATATATAAAAGTGTAGGGGCTTTTTTTGTAATTTTGGAGTTGACGTTAGCTAGAGTACTCACATGGCGAATGAGGTGGCAGGGTCAGGTGTGTGGTGGGCGTGGTCGTAAATAATGACATGTGGCAAGGTGTGATTGGATGATTTGGCATTGACCGGATTGACATGGCTCGTCTTCTTCTCGTGTAGAATTTCATATTTTGATGGTTTTTGGACCTCCTAGATATGATGACAATGTTTGTTTTGCTAAATTCAAACTAAATATGGAGGTTTTGAAATTTGACACTTTCTCACTCATAAGCTCCTCTAATCTAAGATTAATTTTAGACACTTCACTAAACTTAAGCAGTGATGTCAATGTGGATCAAAACAGAAAAAGAAAACAGAGATACTCTGTTATAAGAACATACACCTTGATTTCTCATTCTTGATAATCAAGTACATGAACCTTATTTGTGGATGAAGTAAATCTAAGAGAATTACATGCAACAAGTCAATGTCAAAATAAACACATGCAACAAACCAAGGACATCTCATGCAACAAAGGTCAGGTGTGTCTCATGCAACAATACAATGTGTCAAGTGTGGACCCTACAATGGCTTGGACGTAGATCCTTATTTGGGCTTATGTCATTAATTTTTTTTCTAGAAGAAGTCCTTGATTTTGTCATCAAGGACCATAGAACAAAGCAAATTATAAGCCTCTTGTGTAGGATGGTAACTGTCCCAGAATATATAGCTTGAAGGGTTTGAACATAAGTTTAAGCTGTAACTGTTACACAATATGCCTGCTTCCATTTCTCCTGTTCCACAACATCCTTCGTCTACTACTTCAAAGCCTAAACCATGCAACCAAATACAATGAGAAATTAATCAGACATAAGGAAAGACACTAATCAAAGTAGTTTTTGAATGTAATGTCAACTAATTTCTTATACCTTTGTGGTGAATATCATGTATTATTGGCATCTAAATACTCACAATGGTATAACTGTCCAATAATATGTATATAAATATATTAAGCTACCTATTATAGGTAAAAATGAAAATGCCTGTGTCTGATTGTTACCATATTTATCAGGGTTTTGAATCATATGCATGAATGGGTTGTAAATATCAAGGTAGACAAGCTTAGCCTCTGGAAATTTATTTTCAAAGGCATCCATTTGAGATACTAGTTTGGAGTTGAAGACTATTGCAGCTTCGTTTTCTAAACCTGAACAATGTCTATACATTCCTCCTCCAATTGTTCTCTGTGAGGGAACACAGCCTATATATGGCATCCCAATTATTCCAATTCTTCTAGCTCCTAAACCATAAAGTTCCTGCAATAATTATTTTAATTTTTATATTATTTTAGGTAATAACTAATATCACTAGACAAAGAAAATGAAGTTATAAGAAACAACATTCTAATTCAAAACTCTATGAATCCAAGTTTGTATAACAGAATACCTGCATGAAGTCTAAGGCATATGAAATCAATAAGTTAGTGTATGCTGGAATATCATATTGTGGTTTCCTAAATGGTGTTTGAGAATAGGTATTGGCAATGTCATCAGCCCCTATGCAAATAATGTATACACTCTTTGATATTAACATTTCCATTCTCATTTCTCCAACTGCTTCCTTTATCTTATTCTTGTACTCCTTGAACATGTCCAATTGTTCTGGTAATGATAACACTAACTTAAAACAACAACAAGAAAAACAAAAAAGTAAATTATAGTTAGTTTTAACATATGCATGCAATTAAAAATTCAAACTCAGTATTAGACATAGTTATTTACTGCTAATTGAGAAGTTAGAGGATCATATCCTGCACCACCAGAGGCAAAGCTTACACCTGTTAAGAGATCTTCAAGTTGTAAATTTGGATCAAGATAAGCTGGCAAAAGTTTCTTGACTCCAAATTTTGAAGCTGAATAAAAAAAAGAAAAATTGTTAAGAAACTTAACAAAAATATGTTCATTTTGTTTTTTCCCTACAATTTAAAACCGTTGTTGTATAACATAATGAACAAATAAGTAGTATTTTTGTACCAATGATGTCTGAAGGGACTACACCATTGCTAAACCTTCCTGTTGGTTGATTTCCACCACCAAAGTCTCTACCATAAGGTAGAAAGTTGCACTTGACATAAGTGTCAATGTAGTTGTTATTACCTGAGTCAACTATAGAGTCTCCAAACACAATGAGTGCTGGAATTGTTTCATTGTTTGGTAGATTCACAGCATTACCACAATGTAGAGAGATAAAGATTGTAGTAAGAGAGAAAAGATTAACAAGAGGTGATTGAAAAAGAAGATTTTGAAATAGCAATTTCATGTTTTTGTAGAATAATATGATGGAGCTTGACTACACCTTATTGGAACTTAACTTTAGCTTGGTGGTGTAAGCCTTTTATATAACTTAGCAAAAAAAAAATTTACTAAAGAGAAATATATTATATTTCTTTTGTGATAGCAACCTCATATTATATAGATTGATATATAGTTAATGAGGCATGCTGCACCAATATAAAAAATACTTATTGAATTCATATAAAAGACTGATAGTGAGAGAAGCATGCATTATGGACTCTCCATTGCGTTAGGTCATATAATTCTTTTAAAAAAGTTAACCTGCCATATGAGTTTTCATGTGACATCTTGAATACTGAATCATCCTTTTCTTTTCTACAGGAATACCAAATCCTAAAACGACATGAGGCCTTTTCGAAAAATTAATGACAATATCTTTAAAACTGTTCTATATATTCTCTTTGTTATAAATTTATATTTTATTTTTGTCTAATTTTGAAGTTTGATATAATTATTTTTGGGAAATGCTTAACAAAGCAAAAAACAACATCTGAAGAAGATCATGAAGGCAACTATAAGCGTTGCACAATTCAAAGTCAAACCAAAATTATATTTCACTATCCTGTGTTTTTCGGCCCGTACGAGATTTGATTGAGTAGAAGGCAATTCGTAAAAAATTTCGTTGTAAAACGTCTCGCTACATATAACATTTGCTGATTTTTTTTCCTTATGCGCATTGTTGAGATTTTAACCAATTTATGCAAGGAAAAAACGGTTAACTGGTGTATTTAGCATATAAATAAAGTATGTTATTAAATTATTTGTAAGATAACAAATTGGTGGTCTGGTGTTGTAATTATTTGCTTTAAGAATTTGTCATGTGATCATACTTTAGTTGACAGGGACAATATGGTATGCATGAGTTCGATTCGAACTTCAGATTCTCCACTTATTCATCTCTAATGGTGAATTTCAATCCTCTAAATTACTTGACCAAAAAAAAAAAAAGATTTGGCGTGTGATTGAAACTTGCATGATGATTCATTTCGCCATTTTAAAAGCATAGTTTTTATAGCAATGATGCTATATACAATGAATTATTTATCGTGAAATCTCACATGACGTTTTTGAAGTCACTTGAGTCACTTTGGTTCGAAAATTAAAGAAAAAGTCATGTTAACCGGTGCCTCTAGGGTACCTGGTTAAGAATACTAAAAAAGGAAGTTATAAATTAAAAAAGACATTTTTTTTTTATTGATTGATTACACAATTTTTAATACAATAATTATTATATAACTTCATTATTTTTAGTATCCTTAATCAGTGTTCGAGGGCACCGGTTAACATTTGTCTTGAGGAAATCACCTAGGTAGTAATGCTATGTACTTTTATATGTATTCATTACTTTTAAAAGTGGTAACTTTTACATGTATATGACTTGTATTTTTAAGATTTTTTTTTATAGATTCCTTAAATAATGTCTTTAGTTTAATTGTTAGCACGATCCAAAAGATTAATATAAAATAACAAAGTGTACAATATTTGTCAACTTTTGATGTATAAGAAAACATTTCTCACATCATTTGTTCCAAACATGCAATTAGCTAGACTTTTTTAACTTTAACTTCGAATATGGATTACCTTAATAATTATAAAAAAAAACGATTACCCTACAAATTATAATACAATCAACGGAAATTTTTTCCTTCACATTTCAGTAGAAAGCAACTACTAACTAATTGAAAAGTGCATGTAAGGGTTGCAAACAATCGTGGAGGCAACTGCTACATATGAAGAGTTACTACTTGAGGACGATTTGACAACAGAAAAAGGGTTTTCATTAACACATGAATGAACGTGAACCTAATAATTATTGACATTGACAAAATAAAAAACATATATGGTGATACAATTCCTCAAAATTCATGACAAAAAAAGTTGTACCGCCAAATGTGGATGTTGCGTAGCTAGCTTCGATGGTGATTTTTTTTAGGGAAACGTGTTTATAGCATTTTATTGATAATAAGAGATTCAATACAATTAGGTATTTTATAATAGACAGCGGAACTAGTCAGAAACGTGGTGTTTCTTGCAAGTGCATGAGCAACCCTGTTAGCTTGTCGCCTAACAAACTCCACCCTAGAGTTAGAAAATAAATGACTAAACAAAGAACGACAAGAAGTAATAATGCAACCAAATTCAGACGTGTCATTCCTGTAAGAGAGAAAAGCATCGACCGTCAACTTAGAATCCGTTTCAAAATCCACATTATCAAACTGCATATCACTGAGCCATTGCAAAGCTAAGAATAATCCAAGTGCTTCGCCCACATCCACCGGAAGGAAACAAGGATGCAACACAGTTTTTGCCAACACAAAACTAC
>Ga0315914_1007639_pt1 | contig 14870 bp, 11 predicted proteins | sample MpolenodulesMG_FD_203920 | JGI IMG/M metagenome (GOLD analysis project Ga0315914, IMG submission 203920) | Medicago polymorpha root nodule microbial communities from Los Angeles, California, United States - elongated nodules | ecosystem: Host-associated > Plants > Roots > Nodule | place: USA... | reverse complement strand
ACTTAGACCTAATTGAATTGTTCTAATAAACATGGTTAGTCTAGGAATGGATAATCGTTTATTAGTGATATTAAGTTAACGTACTTAAAACCTTCAAAGATTATTAGACCACCTAAGGAATTAGGGGCTGTAGTTTGAGAAGAGGGTCTTAACTCAAGGGATTGATTAGGACTATTTTGTTAACTATCGTGGAACTAGAAAATCATTCATAAGAATGGGTGCAGTATACCAATTAGGAGAACATAGATGATTCGAAAGACCTGATCTCATTTCTCTATATCTTTTCCAAACAAAACTTTATTTTGTGTTATTTACATTTTATGCCCACAAACCTACTCCCTCGGACACTTATAAAATTTACACATCCTAGATATTAACATTATTGCTAAATTGAGATTAACACAGTCCTCGTGGATACGAACTTTTAATTTACTACTTCGATAGTTTTAGTACACTTGCTAAAGGTTTATCAGTGGTAGTGGTGCGCCGTAACCGGACATGTTGAAAGGGGAGAGAAGTTTTATGTAGAGAGTAAAAATAAAGATAAAGGGGAGGATTTTGCTGAGGTTTGTATTTATATGCTCATAGGTGGGTTGGGGTCCTTGATCTTCTTGGTTGAGTTGGTTTAAAAATGGCTTAAACGCACTTTTTATCTCCTAAGTTTGCAAAAGTTGCAATTTTGATCCCCTTTTAAAAAAAAATTGCAAAAGTGGTCCCTCATATTTAGCCCCTTTTGCAAAACTCCAATTTAGACCTGGTCAACGCCATATGGCACCTCACTTGAGTGAGTTGGATGCCACGTGTGTATTTTTTAAATTAAAAAAGAAAAAGAAAAATCCAAATGTGTATTTTATGAATTAAAAAATAAAAAAAATAAAAAATTGGAAGGGGGCACGTGAGAATCCAACCCTTCTTTCTTCATCAATCTCTTCCCTCGGTTCAAATGATCCTCTCACGGCGAAAGCAACGACTATCTTGTTAACTATTAACTTTGTGGATGACTGTTGCTTTCGAAACAGTGATAATTGAGTCTGATTGTGAAGTGGTTACCGAGGCCATCATGGAGAATAGCAGGACCTACCATCCATGGGGTAGATTGGTGGAGAGGATTAGGAAAAGCTTAGGTAGCTTTCAGACAATGTTGGTTCAATTCACTAAACGTGAGAACAACAAATAGGATCTGGAAATGTTTTTGTGTTAGATATCGATTTATGGGTTTTACTTGAATTGATGATTTTATGAAGATGATTATGTAAGCTTAAAGAAGAATGATGAAGATGGGTGAGACATTGAAGAGTGAGAGAGTTGCTGGTTTGTGTTCATTACGTTCTTTTTCTTTTTTTCTCACGTACGGTTACCATTTTTTCTTTTCTTTTTTCATTTTTTTAATTCAATTGGTAAATATGTGGATTTTTTATTTTTAAAAATTCAAAAAATATAGCTTGCAACTTTTTATGCTGAGTGCCTTACGTATGGCGTTGATCAGGTCAAAATTGGAATTTTGCAAAATATGCTAAATATGGTATCATTTTTGCCATTTTTTATAAAAAAAAAGGCCAAAATCACTACTTTTGAAAACTTAGGGGGTGAATAATACGTTTAAGCCTTTAAAAATCCATATTTGTTAAGTCAAATTTAAACCCAATATTTCTTTTTAAGCCCCCAAAATCTCTAATGCTTCCTAAGTTTGATTCACACATATTGTTCGTATTTTAATACTTTTATTTTACATATTTTATTATATTTTAATGCATTTGTTTACACATATATCCTCAAGCACGCCTAGATAGATACCATATAACACCTTGTGGCTGCAATCGAATTCTATGACCACCTAGCACCATAATCATTTTTTTACACATTTATAACTTTCATGCATTTGTTTACACATTTTTTTAGTGTTTTAATGAATTTTTTTACGCATTTTTTTACACATCCCCAAGGTGGCTAACACTGTCTTGTGGCAAAAGCCATTGATGAAACATACCGCAAACCTCGGAAGAAGATCAAATTGATGAATGATTAGTTCCTAAATGACACTGCTTTACTTTTTCTTTTTTTTGTTAAGACTATACTTCCATATACTTGAACTATGTTCTTGTTTAAACTTTTTTGTTTTAAATCATGTATACTATAGGACAAAATAGCTTGATTTGAAAAACAAATCAGCACCTGATTTTCACGGTATCATTATTTTGTCCTTTTTCAATTGATAATGCTTGATTTGAGTAGAGTTTTCTCTTTTACCGTATTTCCTATACAAATTTTCTATTTTTAGGACATTAACAAATGCCAAATTATACGAATGTTTTCATTTAAGGTGAACTGTTGGTAGTAAATTGCACGTACGACGGTATCATAATAACAAATTATTACTTCATACATACACGACATTGATAACAACATGTTGACAACAATAAAAATTTACATAATCTTATTAGGGGTTACTAACTTTGAAAAAACTTACATAGCGACACAGACACAACATTGATACGAACATGTTGACAACAATAAAATGAGAAAATAAAAATTGAAAGTAATCACATGTTTCGGTGTTTTATTGGCGTCAGACGCTAACAGACCTTCCATCAGAAATATTGGTGCTACAAAGGTCACTAACACTAACCCCTAATAAGAAAATTGGAAAACCTTAGTAGGGGTTGCTAAAACTAACGCAGTAAATCATATATGAGATTTAGCAACATTTTTCAAATGTTACTAAGCAAAAAAAAATGTTACTAAACATTCAATAACATTTGTAAAATGTTAGGTAAAATTTACGCTACTAAATGGTTTTAGTAACACTTGATAGTATTACCAGTAACATTTGAAAAATTGTTACATGATTAGTGGCTAATTAGCAACCAATCTTTAGCAAACAATTTTAGATACAATTTTAGCCAACTTTGCTGACATGTTACTGAATAGTGAATAACTAGTGTAGATCAGTCACTGAAACATAAAGGTATGTAATTTCAAAGATTCCAACAAGCTAAAATTGGTAATGAAAATAACAAATACATATAATATCAAAATCATTCAAGATCAACATCATTACACAAATCATTCAAGGAAATTATCAACTCATTATGACATCAAGTTATTCAAGAGAAATCATAATCACCTATGCTACACATTGATCACAACAACAATCACAAGACAATGCAACACTATATCACAACAACAATCACAAGAAGTTGCAACACTATGCATGAACTTAGACTCTATACTCCATGATTTGGTTTCATTCTACTCTGAAGTACTTGGTTAGGAGGTTAATGTGAACGAACAACTCTATGTTCTCGTAGATCTCTCCTCAACTCAACCTGAGACAAGTATACATAACAATTATGGTATACATGTGCTGCATGAAAACTCCCGGCATTGGAGGGCTACCCCCAATCCACATAGAAATTTCCCGTTGATGTACCCCCGAGGTCTATCATTCTCCTCTTAGAGTATAATTGTATCCCTCCACAATCAGGCTCTACTATGTTGGACTTCCCCAAAATCACTAGGCTTGTCAGACCTTATATGATGACAAAGTAATCTCCACGTCAAAACATCTACCATCTAGTTCCTCCTTTTGTTGTCCTAGATTACTCTTTTAGAAAACCATCTTCAGAACATCTCAAACCACCACTCTGATGCAGAAAATGCTATCTCAACATAATTATGCATAATTTAACATTCTTAAGGATTCAATGGCTAAATGACTTGTTCCCACCACTTACACGCATCAAATTCATAACAGACAACATATAATCATCAAATACCAGGCTATTTCAACATAATTAAATTCACATCAAAGCTGCTGGTTTTTAACATCAATTTTAATCCTCTTTGTTATGGTTCACATGCTTTTTAGGTTAAATCTTACATGGTAAGCCCCAAATGAATCTTTTAATATATTATTGGCAAAATTATTTACACGATATATAACTTGTCATTGCACGATGCATGCAAACACAATGTTTTTTTTTCCAAAAGACTAGTTTTAACTATAACATTATCGGTTTGATGTCACCTATGTTGTGCAAACATGAATCGTTCTAAAAATAGGAAAAGCAATGTCACCGAATATGTAGCCAAAAAAACAATTGTTACCAAATAATTTTTTTAGATAGACGAAACAACAATAGTCATTAAAAACTCACACGCACAAGTGGAGGAGCTGTTGTTTGAACCACATTCACAACGTCCCAACCTAACAATTGTTGCCAAATATTTAGTTATAAAAAAATTTCAACCTAGATTTTCCAGTTGGGATCAGCTGTGTTTGTTTTGAGACACACTCTACATACTTTTTTTTCGAAATCTTTCTAAATTGTTAATTTTCTGTCGACCCAATTTAGAATTTTGTGGGGATTAACACAGTTATCCATTCTAACATTGTTGGAATTTTGTGTAAAAAAAGAAAACATTGTTGGACTTTCCTTGTTTTGTCCTCCTTTTACGGCATCAAAAGATATTTAAATTCCAACTCTTTCCATATTGTATTCAATTATTTGTCTCTTGTCTCTTCATTTACTTCAATAAAATATCCAATACAATCTTATTCTTCTTCGTTCTTCCAAACAACAAAGGATTTGCTTGTATTAATTTTTCAAATGGCAGGAGAGATGAGATCCATCCACAATTGGTGTGAAGCTGCACCAACCCTCCTAATATCTCATTCTCAAAGTAGGAGGTCCTCAAATTCCTTCAAATTAGAACCTATTATTGAAGAGGAACCACAACTATCTAAGTCAATGTTGGAAAAGGGCATTTTTTCTTTTCCTTTGCTACTCTCTGGATTATTGTACATTTTCTTTTATAGAGAATTGTCTGTATTTGGAGTTTAGAAAGAGAAAAAAAACAAAAGAATTATGTATGACAATTCATTCTTGTGCATAATACAACTCAAGCAAATCATAAATCTTATATAATGCAATTTTTTTTTTCTTTTGCAAAGGCAAATCTAACACATTAGAAGTACTCATACTCGTCTTTTATATATGGTACAGACAACCGGTAGAGTGTATTCCTAGTTTAGGTTTGATATTTTAAAAGAAAAGATCCAAACAACTTATATGTTATGATAAAATTATAGGTCCGACACCTATTTACTGATAATGCAATTTGATATTCGTATAGCTATAGACCAACAACAGACCGAACCCAACCTTAGCTGCCTTCCATGGTCACATGGATGAAGCTTTCACAAAACTAGAAAATATAGAGGTGCCATCTTTCAGAAGGATCTGCGGATGTCCTTGTTCAGCCTTGAAAATAAGGAAGAAAAAGAAGAATAAAACTGATGTTATTTCATGTTGGTAAATAACTTGAGCCTCAAGGGAACTATAGAATGGCAGTGAATGCAAAAACATTGTATGAAATTCTCATAATATGCAGTTAACATGTGACAAACAACTACACACACTCACATTGCAATTAAAAAATGACACGTAAATCAACTTTGTGAAAATTTTGCAATGTTAATTTTAAGATCTACATAGTAGTGCATAAAATCATGTCCCAGCAGAGAAGATCTGAATGGTGGAGGAAGAGAGTGGGGGCGGGGTGCAGTCAATTTTCTTTAATTTCAGTTTTTTTATCTTAACAAACTAATGCACAAAGATTGAAAAGAATTACTGTGAAGGTAACGAGTGCCCTAGTATAAGTTACTGTGTAGGTAACGAGTGCCCTAGAAAAGTTGTGGAACTAAATCATACATTAACTATAGTAGATGAACCAAAAGTACAATTAAGACAATAAAACATACCAGGTTCCCATGATCAAGAATCAGAATATTATCCAGATTTATTACAGTTGAAATCCGGTGAGCAATTGTGATGACCGTCATTCCTTTGCATTCACTGGATATGGTGCTTTGCAGCAGGGAAGCAGTTTGAATGTCCACACTGGCTGTGCATTCATCCAAACAAAGAACCTAAGCACACCACAATAATCTACTCGTCAGATTTGGAAGAGGCTTATCATATATATTATTTTGAGATATTTTCTTCATAATATCTAGAAACACGTTTCTTTGTATCATAGAATGAGCTATAGTGAAGTTGTTGCTTAAGAAGATCCTACTATCATCATCAACAACATTAAACTATGACGGAAAAAAAAATATAGTACAACCATTCTTACTTTTGAAGATTTAAGAAGTGCTCGTACAAGGCAAAGAAGCTGCCGCTGGCCAACTGAAAATGACATCCCCCCTTCCTTTACAAGAACATCCAACCCCCCGGCTACTTCTACTTCCTCTTTCACATGGCACTTCTCCAGTGCATCCCAAATTTTCGAGTCATCATTCGTTTTGAATGGATCTAGGTTATCCCTAGAATTTTGAAGATGTTCAAAATACATGGTAGACATGAAATATGTGTGCAATGAAAAATAAATGCTAATGCAACTCTTTCCCAAATATATAGTGAGAGAATATTATAGTATGCTTAAAAAAATCAAATTGAGTACCGTAGTGATCCTTCAAACAAGAATGGACTCTGAGGAACAATAGCCAAATGCGCTCGTAGTTCTCTCACAGGAATAATTTGAATGTCCATGCCATCAACTGTGATAGAGCCTGCACATATTGGGGTAAGACGGAAAAGTGCAGTTAACACACTAGACTTTCCAGCCCCTGTTCTTCCAATTATTCCAACCTGATTACATGCCATGTAAAGGTATTAGACGAGGTTTTATACATATCCAAGACTATACGAAAACAGAAAAAAAATCAAGTATCATGCATTACCTGTGTCCCTCCTTCAATTTTAAAACTAATATTGCAGAGTGCAGCTGGTAAAGATGGCATATATTTCAAAGTCACACGTTGGAATTCAATAACTCCTTGATTTGGCCAATCCGGATTCAAGTATTGACATCCAGCTTGTTCTTGAGGAATATCCATGTACTAGAAAACATTTAATGTATGATAAGTATCGGAGTCTATACGTTTAAACATCTTTCTACTAAGTGAGATAACAAGTCTATTCATACTTGAAGGGCTCTTTCGATTGAAACCATTTCCTTTTCTGTTTCAGTGAAACTTGTTAGGAAACTCCCCAGCAGGGACACAATTGGTGCCGCGTACGAGAGGGCCAATCCAACCTGTTGAAAAAACTAAATGTCAGGTTCAGTTTTTTGTATTTGTCGGTTGATCAATTCAGATATTTGCTAAGAGGAAAACAAACCAGTCCTGGGGTGCCAAAATTGATAGGCAAACTGCCATGAGATCCGGCAACAGCCATCAGGGCTATGAATGAGATGATAAATGCAGCTAATAACTGGAAGAAAGTCATTATTAGAAACAAAACAATTGATATTCCAGATTTTGTAAGTTCAAATCTAATATAATATTAAACAACTAACTTTGCAAAGTGTAAAGCTTTAGGTGCATTGAAATGTCAATAAACTTAAAAGGAAAGCTAAATACCTGAAGACGCAAGGAAAGCCACAGACTCGCCACTATCTCTGTATAGGAAGTCTTCTGATACAGTGTTATGTGGTCAGTAAATTTGGAAAAGAAAAAGTCCTGTCCACAATGACCATTGTACCAGAGTTAAACAGTTGCACAAACTCAAAAGGCTGGTATGAAAATCTCAACACACCACACGGTGATAAGGTAAGCAAATGATACCCTGAGAAGACCAAAGAAACAAAACTTCCACAAGTAAAATCTTAGGTTATGGATAAACAAAATTCTTTAAGAAATTTCACAGTTAAAGTGGGTTTTTGAAACACAAAAAAATATAATTATCAGTACCATACTCCCATTCTATGCACCATTTTTCATATGGTTCATGGATATAATAAGGAAAATATTTTAAAAAGATAGCTATTTCTCATCCATAAACAATGTTTATCATCACATCTTAAGTTATTAGTAAAGTTCTTCAACATGGTGCAAAAGTTTCTCCAACCTCATGATCCACAGTCCAAAGATTACTTCCTCCACATTTACAATTGAATTAGATTTTAAATGACGGTAGTGGTAAGAATTGGAAGTCATTCAATAACACTCCTTACCTATAAGGCTATAACTGTTATGATCTATGTAATATACATGAAAACAAATTTCTACTTATTATGATTACTTCTGTAAAATGACAAATGCATTTACCTCAGATTTAAATGCCCTAATAGTTGATGATCCATCAAGTGTTTCGGTGAAAGATGTATATATTGGAGAGCGAGAAACACTATCCAGTCGTCGTAATTCTCTCGATGTTGACCTGTAGAAGAACTGAATCCATTGCATTGGTCAGTTCAACCAGCAGAGTGGTTAAATCCAAGAAAATGATAATAAGCAAAATGATTACCTGAAGTCTACTGTATATATACCAAAATGGCAATAGCAGAACTAAGAAGAAGACCTACAAAAAAAAACCAAAATATAAAAATATATTGATGACGGAGACAATTAATGCAAATTTCAAAATCTCAGTGCATAAGAAAAACTAAGAAAAATCATGAATACCTGTACGTAAGACAAAATAATTGCAATACCCAGAAGGCCTACAAAATTAGCCAGGAGAATGTTCAAAATAAATGGAAGAGAATCATCGATTGTATAAAGATCTGAAGATAACCTGCACGAAACATTATAAATCATGAAGTCTACAAATTTCATATCCGCATCATCTGCAATGGCCTGAAGACATCATATTCTAACCTATTGAGTATTCTTCCGCCAGGGGTCTGATCAAAGAATTGCACAGGTGCATTGATAAGCTTGCTGAGCAATCTATTGTGTACCTTGGTTGCCGCTTGTAAACCACCAAATGCAAAAGAGAACGCCCTCACCAATGTGAAAAGGGAATTCATAATACAAAAGAGACATAGTATAGCCTGGGGCATTAATTATCATCTCAAAATTAGAAAGTTACATTTATTAGTAGCCGACGGTAACTAGATGTTATGAACAGAAAAAAAAAAGAACTTTCAATTAAGCTTAATATTTCCACCATGATCTTTAGAGAATGATAGTAGGGGATTCCAAATTATAAAAAATAAGGAACTTCAAGAAATTCTCAGTATTTTATGTAAAAAAAGTTTTGGAATAAAAGTATTTTGTTCTGCTTCTTGAATTATACACAGTGCCAAAAAATATTTATTCTATCAACAATATGTCATGCAACAAAGGTACTATGGAATCCATCACTACAGATCAGCCCATTACCAGATAGAAAGACATAGAGTAACTTGTTTGACCGTCTTCCGTTGTGGAATCAACCCAATATGAAAGCCATAAATCATTTCCATTACGTGAAGCTTGCATCAGAATAGCTGATAGACATATAATAATGGCAATGAACCATCCAGTAAAAGCAGCATAGTTCCTGCATCAGACGCGAAAGTGTTAATGTACAATTTAAATCGCAAGAGATGACTTACAAAATTGACAACTGAAGCTCCTCGTACATGACTTGTATCAACAATCAATGTGTTTATACTCACTTATACACTCCAAGTTCAACTTTCCCCTCTTTCCTCAACTCAACTTCAATTACATCCTCTTCTCCCTCCAGAGCATGCATGGCAATTCTATCAGGAAGAGACTGCTCCTCGGATATAGAAGAATTTGTGCTGCAAGATTGCTGAGGATTATGTGGAGTTGAATCCATTTCATTCAATGGGGAGAATGCTGTATATAAAGAAGTTGGAAAGTCAGCTGAACTTCCCATCCACTTTATGTGACCTTTGTCCAATACAACAATCATATCTGCAGAAGATATTGCCTGCATATAAATTTAGACACATCATTATGCTAATCCTCATATAAAACACAAACAAATATAAATATATAGGAGGAATCCAATTATATTGGGGTAACACTTTGATTATTATGCCATTCATAATTTTAGATACAGTGTGATTCTTGTTGATCCAACCATTAAAACATAACTACATATTACATTGATTAATTTTATACATAAAGAAGTTTATACTCAAATAGTTCTTATTTTTATATATTTCACAAATATAATATTAATCTTAATATATCTCAATGACTGATTAAATAATTTTGGATTAAGGTAAAAATCTTACATATATGATATATAAGATAGTATTTTCAATCCTATGGTGAATCTTGAGAAACAAAAATTTGGTAAAATGTTATGGAATATTGTTGTTGAAATTTGGGGCCTAACTCATCCTCACAAAACCAGCTTGTAAGGTGAGGAGTGTCTCCTCTTTATAAACTCTTATCAAGCGTCCTAGGGGCAGATCGCAATTAAGGTGGGATTCACACACACACACACACACACACACACACACACAAAGACACAAACATAAAATAACTGTAAATGGAGTTACCTGAATGTTGTGGGTACAGAGCAATCGGGTTTTTCCCTTCAAAAGAGGACCAAGAATGGCATTGTGTAAGATCCACTGAGCAACTTGTACATCAACTGCACTCAGGATGTCATCGAGCATAATAACATCTGAGTCATGATACAGTACCCTGCCAATTAGACAATATTTAGTTCTTTATCTTCATTATAATCAAATCATAAAAACCACATATAAGCTAGTGCGGTGAAAGGTGAAACCGAAGCTTGCACCTTGCCAACGCAAGACGAGCTCTCTGTCCACCTGATAAGTTGACTCCTTTCTCTCCAATATAAGCCATGTCACCACCAACCATCGATGAGATATCAACATCCAATGCACATGCATTTATTGTATCTGCATACCTGCTTGCAGTAGGAAGATAATAACTAGGGAGGAGCAAAACTTCTTTTGTTCAAAACATGTTTGTAAAGATCAAGTTCACTGGAATCAGATAAAATGTATTAGATTGTTGAAGGCATCGTACCTTTCGGGATTATAGCTTTTCCCAAATAGTATGTTGTCACGAACTGTTCCAGATATAATCCAAGGGACCTGAGAATTTTTGGAAGTAAAGAAATAAGAAATTTCATTCTGAGGTTATGCATATGGTATTATCACATACAAACCTGAGGTACATAAGCTACCGATCCATGAGAATAAATAGATCCATGGTCAAGCCGCATTTCTCCGAGAATTGAATATAGCAGGGTCGATTTACCGGAACCAACCTGAATAACATATGTAGGCTGTGAAGTGAAATAAATGTAACTGTGGGTGTGCTTCAGATATTGGGTGATGTGCATTTCTTTCCATTTAATTTATCATATTTAATTGTCGAATATTAAAAATACCGATGATTCTAACAGTCGCAGATGACTAAGTGGTAGGATCATGACCTATTTATGGTATTTTGATCTAAAGATTTCAAATATCTATTAGCATTGTGATATGGAAATGTGAGGCAGATATCCATTGTAATTCCTTTACCGCGAATGACACTGTTTTTATTTTATTGGATAAAGACATTGACGAAATTCAAACAAGGATCTGACCTCTCCAATAACTGCAACAAAGGAACTCTTGGACAGGCTAAGAGTCACATGATTCAACACCAGATTTTTTGCTTCTTCATCACCACTTGACCAAGAACAGCATGCGTCTTGGATGAAGATAGCTAAATCTTGTAAAGAATCCGGCTGTATACTCAGGAATGATGATGAACAGGAACTGTTCTCTCCCACTTCCCGTCTATGTTCAGGGCAAGAAAGAAACCTACTCAACCGTCTGGTGGATATGACGGCCTACAGTGGAGTTAGAGATTCTTTTTATTCTAAAAACCAATGAATGTGTAAAAAGATACTTCTGTTGATAAAAATTCATGGAATATAGGAGACTCACATCAATCAATCCATTAATCACCCAAGGGAATGAATTAAGTGGTGAAATCAGCGTGTTAAACAAAGCAATACAAGTGAAAACCTGCAATTAAGATTTGCTTGACCGCATGAAATCTCTAAACAACTGACTGGAAGGAAAGAATAAAAGGACAATAAGACTAGGTATAACAAGCTTGAACTACCGTTGCAGCATCAAGTTGATGTCCCATTAAAGCAAAGAGCCCAAATGTGGAAAGAGAAAAGAGTGATGGTGTTGTAGCCCAAAAGAATACACACCATGCATCCAAGTATTTCCGAGTCTATAAAACATGGATGAAACATGATGATCAAAATAAAATAAGAAGAAAACGAAAGTATCTTAGCAGCTTCTAAGAGCTTTTTTGCATAAAGTCTTACAGCCAAGTGTTTCACTTCCAAGGATCTTGTCGCCATCAACCAACTAGAAAAAAGAAGTTCCCATCCATACATCTTCAAAGTGCGAATATAAGTCAAAAGTTCTCCGGTTCTACGAATCCTGGAAGAAGCATAATATTAGTATTATATGTACCAGCAGCTTTTGTTTATATTCGTCCATTAATGTCCAACAGAATGAAGAAAAATGGTAAAATTAGTAAAAGAATGATAAGCTTATAATCCTAAGACATTGATCCAATGAGGACATGGAAGTCTCAAAAGAAGTAACCAACAGCTTGAAAACAACTGCATCGTGTTCTTAAGAAATATGAATCTATTCACTGCTGACACTATTAGAAACAACAAGCATCCCAGATAACTTTCAAGTGCTTATCAAAGTCGGCTAATTGTAACTTAGATTACTTTTTTAATATTAACCAAAATTTTCTAATGAAAAAATAAGAAGCAGATTTTTAATGGTGTGCAATGTGCTGCTTCAGCTGTCCTCTGCAAGAATTTTTATTTTTATTTTTATTTTTGAAAAATTATAAAGAAACGAAAAATGAAACCATACTGAACTTGCTACTTTTTATGAAGCTGGCCAAATCAGTTGATGGAAATACAAAAAAACAAAGGACTTATATTTGTCAAATTACCACTAAATAAGATGTTAATACCAAGTATTCTTCACCAATTTATTTTGGGATAAAATATGCAAATTTATTTAGACAAACACACGATGGAGGATAACGGATCCCCTAAATGCAATGGAAAGCACTTTCCCCAAAGAAAAAGGAAAAACAAATTATTACACACGGTAAAGGCGATTATGTATGCATACCTTTCATCCTTCTCCTTCATCATTTGCTCAGTGGCCCTTGCAATCAGTGTTGATATCCATTTATTCACTGCATCAATTAAAATTCAGTAATAAATAAACAAAAAAATTCAATTAATGAAGACTTGACTATATTTTGGTATATTTAAAATGATATTTTTTTTAGTTTGTTTTAATCTATGTTTAGTTTTGGACTTTTGGATCTCTTATTGTTTAAAATTATTCAACTTTGATACCTGTTATTGATGAGAATGGGAACTGCAGTGTAGAGGATTGTTATCAGCTTAGTTCTGTGGTATGTCATGTGTTACATCCTTCAAGTGTTAGGAAATGTTGACGTGTTATCAATTAAATTAAATTTAAATAAGATTAAATGGTGTAATGTGTTTGACGCATTCTCTCTCACTCACAATTCCTTAGGTTTGCATTAGCAGGGAATGTCATTCATAATAATATTCAATAAATTAAACAAGAGTTCTTGTTAGGATGTACGAAACGAACTCAATTATTTATACATTATAAATTTGTCTGCGAATTCATTTCAGTTACTGATGCACACAAGTAGGTGAAAAACAAATTAAAAATGAACTGAAATTTTGTGAGTGATAATTCTACCTGGTATCAATAAAATGGTTATTGCTAATCCAGACACAAATGCAAATTTGACTTGAGTATACAGAAGATAAAGTGCCACTCCAATTTGTAAAGGCAGGCTGCAACAATAAAGCCAGTGTTTAAGATATATGTAAATTAAACATTATATGGTTTACGGTTAATAAAAATTTCGTCAAATACATTTAGATAAAACTTAATTATCAGATACAGCTAATAACTCAGAAAATTCCATTACACGTGAAAGTAGCTTGATTCAGAAATTATATTTGTAACCCATAATAAAAATCAAATACAAAAAATAATTAAATTTGACAAATAATTTTTATTGTAGGTAAAACACAGAAAGGTCTTCATAAGACAATAAGCCTGTGGGACTAAAAATATTCAAGAGATAAGGAAAAGGATAATTTGATGAAATACATTAAAAATTAAGGGAGTACCTCCACATATCATGGAAACTATTACACAGGTTGACAGTTCGGTCAGCATCCACCGACATAAATGTTTGAATTTCTCCATTTGTGAATTTTGAACGCTCTGCTAGGTTCACATATAGACACTTGAAACAACATCAAACAATATACACATTTTAGGATGAGGTTGCTAGATTGTAGAAACCATAGATATGAATCAATAACATCGTCATTTGGGAGGAGGGGGGCAGCATGCGCATTTCATTTTTATGTACAGACAATAAATTTTTAGCATACCTTCTGATAGATTAGAGTCATGATACTAGAGCGCAGCTTTAGCTTCAGTTTGGAAAGACGAAAAGTATATTGTGTATCTAAAAAAGATCTAGAACAGAAGGACACTGATTTACTAATTGCTATTGGTAAATGCAGCAAAAAATGCATTAAAGAACTTATATAAATTCATACAGATCCAATATAGGTTGCTCAAAGTCAGATATGCAACATGAAAATATTGACCAACACAAGTAAAAGGCATTAAACACGTGCGTGTGTAGGTTCATTAAGAGAATCATTTCGCTTTGTTTCTCTACATATGGTTGCTTTTTAATAGGGTTTGGATATTTGATTTGCACAGATTGGACAGGTGTGTGGAAATTTAAAGGCTACCTAATCCTGCCACTAATTGTACTCTTCCCTAACCACTTCTACTAGAAGCTTAAGCTGTTTATTTGGGGGACTTCCTATGAATGGTTTTTATATATCAAACACACCAACATAGTTTGATGTAGGAGGGCTTCCTTAGTAATTTTATAGTATTTTATTTTAGCCAAATCTTAGTAATTTTCTAGAACTTTCTATTATTATTTTGTTTTGTTTTAT
>Ga0315914_1007638_pt1 | contig 14873 bp, 6 predicted proteins | sample MpolenodulesMG_FD_203920 | JGI IMG/M metagenome (GOLD analysis project Ga0315914, IMG submission 203920) | Medicago polymorpha root nodule microbial communities from Los Angeles, California, United States - elongated nodules | ecosystem: Host-associated > Plants > Roots > Nodule | place: USA... | reverse complement strand
AATTACACACAAAAAAGCACTATTTTTAAATTCAATTAACTTTTACTAATTAAAATATTAAATTTTATTCATCTCAAATTTACGGATTTACTGTGGTTATATATGTCGAAACAAATTTTTTTGCCTCAATATGAAAATTAATGATTATAATCAAAATGTCAACATTAAGGTAACATTTCTATTAAAAAAAATTATGCGAAACACCGTTAAATATTGCACGACACTCGTTGTTGATATTATGCAATTTCAATAATATAAATATCTCTTTATTAAATTTCCACAAATTGTTTAGTCTCCATCCCATACTTCTAATTCAATATTTAGAATGTTGTTCATATCTTAGTTTTTGATTCTACTAAAATTTTACTAATTGCAAATTGGGAAATAATATCTAGACAAGGATCTAAATAATATTATTTTATTTCTTATTTCATTTGATTACCGGAGTACAAAATCCATAATTATAACGTCTGCAAAAATAGATAGAAAATAATATAATTAATTGTTCCCAACATAATAACAAAAAGGTTTTGTTAGAAGACACTCATGAAGGTGTCTTTTAGCAATCTACATTTCAATGTGTGATTATCAACTTTTTAGTTATAACTTGCTAAAAGACACCTTCATAAAAGTTAGTTGGTGTCTTTTAGCAAATGACTATGGAATAACTTGCTAAAAGACACCTTCATAGATGATGTCTTCTAGCAAAACCCATGGTCGTGGAATTTTTTAGTGAAAACTTACAGTCACATTGCTCAAACACAGCCACAAGCGAGACGAAAGAATTGGGGAGCATATTCCACCATAAGACAATCTGGTTTAAAAGGTAATTCACACGCATATGCTTGACAATCAGAATGTTGTAAGCAGTCGGTATACTCCGCTGTAATAAAAAAAATATGGTATAAATTAATTTAGATAAAACATTAGTAAAGTAACGAGGGAAATTTGAAAAGGCTAGAAAACGGCTTACTGTCGTTACTCAATGCAACAACAATTAGGGTAAGAAAGATAAGCATAGCATTAACTAACTTGGTAACTTCAACCATATTTTCTCCCCTTTACAAGTAATAAATATTGTATGTTTTTATCAATTTAAAATTTATAATACATTCTTCATACATAGATTATATAGATTTGAGCCTGGACTTGTAAAAAAATATTATGATTAAAATAACAATTAAGTGACTCTTAAGTAGTATAAGTGGTGTTTGTCCCTTCAACACACTTAGTAAAGAGGTCACACAAAAAATTACCAATCATAATAGTTTATTCTTATTTTAACAGTTTTATAACTTTTCATGATGGAAAAGGATAATAACAAAAAAGAGGAGAAATATTGTTTGATTTGATGTGAGACTTAGCCTATAGCAAATCTATAGCTACTTTATGTTACATTTCAAATTCATTAATTATTCCTCCATAGAGCATAAAAAATAAAAAATTAAAGGGTAATAATCTTTTGGTCCTTGAATGTATAAGGAGTAGTTAGAATGATCCTTGAATGTATCGAAATTGTAAAATAGTATTTAATTGTGAACTTTATTAGTCAAAATAGTCTCTCACATTAAAATATTTCGTCAATATTGTCATATCAATCCCTAAATATACTTGCTTATTATAATATCAATCCCTATAAACATTTACTTATTTTCGTACCAAACTATATACGAAAAAATTATTGTCAACATCGAGGGACTATTTTAACGTCAGTGACTATTTGACTAGCAAAGTGCACAATCAATGACTATTTTGAAATTTCGATACATACAGGGACTATTCTGACTATTATTATTATTATTTTGAAGGAGTGACTATATTATGTCTATTCATTGCACATTTAGAGACCAAAATGATTATCACCCTCAAAAAGTTTATGATTGACGACAAGGATGTATGTAACACCAAAAAATTCTTCCATGTTTTCTTTTAGAATTTAGTGAAGGTTTTGTAGGGCTTAAGTGTATAAGTTGTACTACCATTGTGTTTATCGGTGTTTTTAGTAAACAATAAGACTAGTTTTGATTATTACAAGCAAGATTAAACCAGAAATCCTATGACATATTGTGCAATCTTTTTTCAGAAATATATGAATGTTCATTATATTCATAGATTCCTTTATGAACAGGATAAAAAAAAACTAAATTTTCTATGAAGATAAACTGCCTTTTGCTAGAAATCAATGTAGAAAATGCAAGTAATTGACTTAAAATTGAAAACGCGGAAACTTAAAGAAAATGTAAATTGCATTGCATTAATGTAAATGTGGTTCGACAAATCATATTACATGAATTTTGTGACTCTTTTCTATAAATGCTGGTACTTTGAGTGCTAGAATTCTATAAGTGAAATGTGACCTCTTTTTCTTATAAAAAACTATTATATATACATAGAGAAAATAACTGCAAAGACCTCACCTGCTATAAACTGAAAGTCTTCGTTGAGAACTGCATACTCTCCACATGTTTGGACGCTTGAAGCTTGCCTTTTCACTCTAACTGCCTGTTAGTTTCCACCTTTCTGTCGAAAGCTTCCAATGCATGTCAAACTTAGCAACATCAACCAAGGACTTAGAGATTTTTGCAGTTTTGAACCTTCTTGTACCTGTCGAATATACACAAGATAAAATACAGGCTAACACATTGTAGGTGGTCCACTGTAGACATTATTAATTTATTTAATTTAAACCATTTGATCATTTTTTAAAAAAGAGGATTGTTGGATCATGAAAGTTTGTTGTATCTTAAAAGTGAACTATCAACACCTAATTTTTTCCCGTTTATTCGTCATCATCTTCTTTGAATAAAAAACAAGGGTTAATACTATTTTTAGTCCTTGTAATATTGAGCAATTCTGATTTTGGTCCTTATTAAAAAATGCTTGAACGCACTATTCACCCCCTAAGTTTGCAAAAGTAGCGATTTTAGCCCCTTTTAAAAAAATGGCAAAACTGACCCCACATTTTTTTTTTGAGCAAAGTGACCCCACATATTTAACCCCTTTGGCAAAACACTAATTTTGACTTTGTCAAGCCTATCTGTCACACCAGTTGTGTATTTTTTAAATTAAAAAAAATGAAAAATCCATGTGTGCAATTACAGATTTAAAAAATAAAAAAATTCTCATAATTAAGGCCCTAAAATCATTTAAGGTAAAAACAATATGAAAAGAAAAAAAAGAAATTAAATCCAATAGCAACAACCCTCCATCGTCATCTTCGCCTTCGAACCACTCTTCAATTGATTGTGCTGCTTCATGTTCCAATCTAAACCCGAATCCAAATCCAAAACCCCACAATCCTTCACTTCACATGAAATTCTAACCCTATTATTTGACCCAATTGCGTTCAATTTTGAATAGGGTTTTTGTTGTTGTTGTTGTTTGAGAGATAGAGTAAAGAAAAGGGGAAAATATTAAAGATGGAGATTAGTTCTGATTTTTGGTTTTTAATTTAATGATTTTATGAAGAAATAGAGGTTGAAGATGAAGATGTTTTGTTTTACTCTATCCCATATCCTTTTTCATATATCTCATTTTTAAATTCTTCATTTGTTGGGTTTCTTGCATCCATTGAGAGAGAAAAAAGAAACAATTCTATTTCTGTGTTTCCTCATCCCTTCATAGATTTTGTATCTAATTAGTTTCTATAAAGCTCACTTTCAATTTTAGATTTGATTTGTTTCTAAAAAAATTCAGATCTAATTTTTTAAATTAACCTTTCATAATTTGGGGTTTTACATTGATTGAAAAAGAATAAGAAAGAGGGGGCTTAGAATGAATTGAGTTGAAACAAGAAAATATGAATCACTTTTATCAATAAAATAAATATGTTTTTCGTTAAAGATGAAGAGGATTTGTTGTTTTATGTTTTTATTTATTTATTTGTTAAATTGAATCCTATATAACCCATTTATCCTTTTTAATAATTTTTATTTATTTTTTAATAAGTTTAAATTGTAAAAATACCATGTGGAAACTAATTAAATCATAAAAGTAAAAAAATATACAATCAACATGCCATGTGTGCAGATTTAGCTGATAAGGGTTGATGAGGGATCCAAAGTGAAAGAATCTTAAATTACAAGGACAAAATCTAAACTTTTTTTAATAGGGAGTAAAACCGAATTCACTGAATATTGCAGGGACCAAAAGAGGTATTAACCTAAAAAACAATGACTACTCAAATAACTCCAAGCTCCAAATACACCTTCAAATAAAAGGAACATATGCTAATGTTCGCCTCTATCTTCTTCTAAAACCAAAACCCCCAGACTCTCGATAAACTCTAGAAAATTGGACTAACAGATTGAACATGTTTATTTTGTTGATTTCTGCTCTTCCCCTACACTTTTCGCTCGCGCCCAGTTAAACTGACGAAAATGTCCTTGCGTGACTTAACTCACGCTCTATCATTCCTGTGTAAAATTCAATTAAAATTGTCAAACTCTCAAAAAGCAATCCAGAATTCTTTCATCCTATTCATTCGCCAACAAAATGTTTCAATTAGTTCCATTCTTCATTGCTTCTTATAATTTATTTAATTTAATTCAAGTGTTGATTCACGATTGAATTGAAGGAATTACTAGTAAATCAATTATCATGAAATCTGAAAAATTACCGCTGCTTCTTTCTTTCAATTGTTTTCTTATGTTACGCATCACAATTTGGTACTTATATAATTTATTCCTTCTTTCTTTCAATTATCATGTTACGTATCACAATTGTTTTCTTGTGTTGTGACTTGTCAAGCTTACACAAGTTGGACATGAATGATATATGCAAAACTCGCATAGCAAAAAACATGTATCCACTTTTGTACTAGCGTGAGTTAACTCACGCAGTGTTTTACACATGCGTATCTTAAGTGACGTAACGTTACTTAACTAACACATAGTTTTACACTTGCGTTAGTTAACTAACGCAGATGTATTTTGGGCAAGGTTGCAGGGTGCGAGTGATTTGTGTTGAGGGGAGAGCATTAGTCTATTTTGTTCTCCAACAAGAGCTTCCAAAATTGGACTCTAATAACACGGACACCTTATCTTCACTATTTGGATTACCCAATTTCAAAACAAGAATGCAAGCTCCCGTACCGCAGAATCGATTTGGATCTCTAAAGCACTTGACAACGATGTGGAAGGACGAGAGTTTGATAAATGGTGGTGAGTGTTCCCATGACTTCACACATGTTTTTTTTGTTCTAGTTTGCAGGGGAAGAATGGAGATATATCACGAGGGCTTAAAGAGTGGAGGATAGTGTCAAGCTTCTTCGTTCCTATTTCTTTTGTATCTTAATAATCACGTACCTTTTTTCTTTAGAAAAAAAAAGATGTATTAATTAAAACAAGTCATTACAAAGAAGGTCACAAGCACGTAATTCTTCAAGCCAAACTCTATTACCATTTTGTGAGCCGCATTATTACTTGTCCTTTTAATGAAACCAAAACTAAAACCATTGGGTGCCATTTAGCCTGAGAAAGGCTACTTTTTTCCACCATGGATAAGTTATTTTAAACCATTTGATTAAATGAAAAACACAATCTTATCATACTCCTTTAACACTGGATTTTTTTTCACTTTCGTCCCCAACCATTCTCTCTCTCACACGTCTCTCTCACTAAATTAGTGTTTTTTATATATTATTTGAGTCCGTTTTATTTAGATTTTATATGTTTTTATTTCCTTTTTAGAACTATTTTACTTCAATTGCAAGTTATTTAATTTCAGGAACAAATATTTGAAAGATTGAGTCTTGGAGCAAAAGAAAAGAGATTTGGAGCTGATTCGGGTTGAAAATACGAAGATTTGGTACAAAAATATGAAGCCTTCCAACCAAAGAGGTTGGCACGGCCCGTGCCTCTAGCCACACGGTCGTGCCACCACTTTAGACTGCCTTTTGCTGCTTTTGCTTCTCCGACAAGCTGTCTATTTAGTTTATTTTTGACCTAAAACCCGTAGTTTCTTGTGGAACATTCTGCTGATGTATTTCTTGGGGTTTAAGTAGTTGTAAACTATAAATAGAGTAGCTAGAAAACATATTCAATCATCTTTTGTTCTGGAAAATAATAAGTAACAATTTTTTCTTTGAATAAAAGTTCATCTTTATTTTCTTGTTATTTACTTTTATGTTCTTCTTCTTCTTCTCTATGTCTACAATGAACATAAGTGAGTAGACTTCTTTGTCTTGAGATTGTTGGATGAGTCTAATGACCTAATCCCTATCAAACCAAGCCTCGAACCCTAATTTTATGTAAATCTATTTTCTAATCTCTTTCACCGTTTTTATAATGAATTAACAAGTAATAAATCAATAAACCGAAAGGCGAGGGTTGATAGTTGTTAATTCATAATCACAAATATCAAGTGAAGGATCGAAAGATGAAGTTTTGATATTGGAACAAGTGAAATTAGACAAGGATTGTGAAACATGAGAATAGTCTAGCAAACCTTGAGACAATAAAGTTTCGTGCTTCAAGGATTTCAATAGCAATCAACCATGAGAATAAGCGTGGTTGCTAGAGAAACACACTCACTGAGAAAGAAAGGAGATGTGATAGGCTAAAAAGAAACTTGTCTTTAGAAAATAGGTCCAACATAAGGTTCTAGGTTTAAGGTTTGGTTTGTGAAGGATTTGTCACAAAGATGAACCAATAATCTCAATGCGTTTTTATTATTGTTATTTTCTTTCAAAACAAAAATACAACTTTTTAACTTTTAAACTTTCAATCTAATCATTGTTTAAGAGTAAATCAAATTCAAAACTCCCTGTCGGAACGATACTCTTTATTATTACATCGGTAAACCGTGCACTTGCGGATTTACCTCATCACTCACCTTCCCCTTTCCATTCGGTCCTTGTTCTTTTTTTTCCAATATTTGCATATCAATTATGGTAATAAAATGGTACAAATTACATTTATCAAATTATACAAAAGTAGTTTGCTTATGTTATTGATAAGTGCCCAAAAGTGATATATTTCATGTGTTATTTTAGGCATTTTAGTGACTTGTTTTGCAAGATTATCTATGAAAAAGCTCCAATTTTATGCAAGTATGCCATTTATGCTTTATGTGCCTAACTCTACCCTTTTTGTGCAGAAAAATACAAGTAAGGACCAAAAAATCAACCAAAGTTGCAAGACAATCTCGCTTAAGCAAGATTCATCTCGCTTAAGCGAGAAAACTGCCGAGAGCAACTGCCAATCTCGCCTCCAGCTCGCTTAAACGAGATTCAGCAAATTCAGGATAAGGTGTTACGTGGCAGTCATCCAGTGGCCAGCGTGGGACAGATTCAATCTCGCTTAAGCGAGATTGACAGATTCAGCCATATAAATAGCTTTTCTCTCATTTTTCAGAGATTCTTCTTCATTCTTTTGATATTTTTCCGATTTTTAGAGAGAGAGGGAATTTCTAGAGAGACAAACATGAAACAAGAGTGTTAGAAGTGGATTCTTTCCAAGATTTGTTGAGACATCATGAATCTTGTCATGAATCTTCATCTTTTCTTCCATTTTTGCAAGGCTACTATGAAAGTAAGTAGCTAAATCTATCCTTTGGGGTTATAGATACTTGATCAAGTTAATATGTACTCTTTTTTATACTTAAATATATGATTCTAGCAATATTTTACTTGATGTTGATTTTATTCTTGTGCTTAATGTTATATCTTTGATTTGAATTGATGTTGAAAGATGCTTTTGAATCTAGGGTTAGAATAATAATCTAGCAAAACTTTAATTCTAGACATGGAATTTAGGTTTTGATAATCACTTTGAATATTGGAACTCAAAGCTTTTGTATCGTTTAATAGTTTGGGAAATCGACAATACAACGATGCAATCGGCTATTGGATTGTTTAATAGTTTGAGAAATCGACATTTAAATGATCCATTAGAAATCACGACATCATTTGGACACGAATGATGTTGCTGAGCGATATGTGATAATATCGAGTAAAGCTAGAATCCATTTAGGTAATCATAAGAGTGCATTATTTAATGTTTGGTCAACGACTCTAACCCCAGGCGTGAATTGCCCGACCTCGTCTCAATTTTATTGCTATATTCCAATTTAGATTAGTTTTTAATCAATCAATCATTTGAACTATAAGTTTAGAACGATAACGATTGTGGAACGGCTTGAATATCACGCTAGTCCCTGTGGAGACGATACACAAAAATACTTACTTTTAATACTACATCAGTTATCCAATTTCTGCATTCCATTGTACTAATTATCTGGTTGTCAAAATAGAAAATGGTACTATCTTCAACTCTTGGTCTAAACATGTTAACACCCCAATTCATTAACAGGAGTTATGTTATGGCTTGCAAGAAACCCAAATCAGAGACAACATCTTAGTATTTTAGTGGATGAATGAAACAAAGAAAAGAAACCGAAAAAGTTAAAACCCAACTATATGTATGACTTAATCTAAAGTTTAAGGGCTTTTCTGAAGAAAAAAATTAATCTAAAATTTTCCTTCACTTATATTTAGTTTTTGTTGTTTATTTGTTTGTTGAAAGTGGAATACATCTTCCATTAGGAAATCACTTTCAACTCGCTAAAGGGTTTGTTGAGAGAGATGTGTGTGAGAGAGAGAATGGTTGGAGAAGAAAGTGAGAAAAAATCCAATTTTAAAGGAGCATGATAAGATTGTGTTTTTCATTTGATCAAATGGTTAAAAACAACTTTCCTACGGTGGAAAACAACTTTGCTTTCCCATACTAAACATCACCCAACCATTAAAGTTTCTAGATAGATATCTTATATGGAGTTTAGCATGAGAAAGAATGGTTATTTCTCACCATAGGAAAGTTAATGTTAGCCATTAGATTAAGTAAAGAACACAATTTTATTATATACTCTTAATACTAGATTTTTTTTGGCATCATTCTCCACCACCATGTCTCTCCTTCAATATTATTTCACTTTGTTTAAGTTATATACACCCCATGTTCAAAATCTGATAGTCTAAAAAATTCGTTGTTGTTTGTTAAAACTATCTAATTTCGAAATTTTGTATCTTAATTCCATTTCCAGCTTAAATCACATTGGCATTATTCACACCTCAAATTTTCTCATCATCAAAACCACGTGTTTCATATCTTAATTGTAATCAAAATAGTAGCATGAACATTATGGTTTTTTTTCGGAATTATTTTAATTGATATTTTTACAGCTTCCTTTTATTGTTGGTTCTATTGTTGTAGTGATTTTCCAGATCATTACAGCTTCTTGTTGTTATCATTTTCTAAATTTGAACTTTTAGTAAGAAAAATTGGTGAAGATGATGAAGAGTCATTTGAAGAACACATGAAGATGAGTAATTAGTTTTTAATTAAAAAATGTTATATTAAGTTGTTTTTTGGAACATGAAGATTCCTTTGAAGAACACATGAAGATTCCTTTGTCAATTTAATATCTTAATAATCTGGGTTTTTTTTAGGACTAATCATAATATGGGTTTCAATGAATGAGTTTCAATTGAAAAAGACAACTTCTTTATGAAAAAGATTTGAAATGAAACATATTTGAGATGAAAAAAATACATGTGGGTTTGCTTAGAAAGAAGAAGAAGAAAAATACAGATGTGACGATGGTTTTGATGCAGATGGTGGGTGGGATGGTATGAAGGAGAGATGGTGATTGAAGATAGTGCCAAAAAAATCTAGTGATGAGAGTGTATAATAAGAATATGTTCTTTACCTAATCTAATGACTAACATTTACTTTCCTATGATTGGAAAAACCTCTCCTTTCCCATGCTAAACCCCAACGATATCTATCCCTTTCACTATATTCCCAACATAGATTTTAGGTTCCTCAATGTCACTACGAATCTGTAGAATCAAACTCTCGCAATCACTCTCAAAAATCACATTTCTGAAACAAGCAAGATATTTGTAGATAATACTCTGAGCAATTGAAGGAGAGACATAATTGATAATCCATGAATGGACAAGACTGTTACACCTCTCCCAAGCATCGTGACTCGGATGAAAAGGATCAGGAGCCGAACCGTCGACGAACTTGAATTTGTTATTTCCAATCAAAGCCTTGTGCATCAATCATGACCATGAATGGTAATTGCTAGGAGTGAAGAGTTTCGTAACGAGAGAAATTGCTGGATTTTCGTTAGGATGAACATAGTACGGACTTGCAGTGTTCAACGCTGGATCTAACACCAGCGGTGGCGGCGGCACTAAGCTGTTACCACGAGTCATAACGGAAACGATGAAGCATATGTATTGAAGGATAAAAAGAACACCATGGAATGAAGAACACCACAAAAGTATGAAGAAGGTGAACTCTCCTACTGCAGATGAGGAGACAAGGAAAGACAAAAGTGAAATTGTAATTTAAAAATGATTAAAGAGTTTGTACATAATTAATAAATGATTTTATTTTAAATAAAATAAGTTAATAAATTAAAAGTGATTTATGTTTTCTATGAGGACTGATTTGTAATAAGGAAAAGTTTAGACTTAGAGTGATCCACCAGCACACTAGCTGACATGGCATCAAAATTATACTATTGACTAAACAAAATAACTTTTTCAAAAAAGTCAGTTTTCTAACGTAGAAGTGCCTTAAGATTTTACCAATTGCAAATAGGGAAATAATATCTAGACAAGGATCTAAATAATATTATTTTATTTCTTATTTCAATTAATTACCATCATCTTAGAGTACAAAATCCATAACTATAACTTCTGTAAAAATAGAAAGAAAAAAATCTAATTAATTGTTCCAAACATAATAACAAGATTATTGGTCGTGGAATTTTATAGTAAAATATGTAAAGTTTGTGGTTCAAACCTCGACCACTAAAAAAACTTATGGTCACATTGCTCAAACACAGCTACAAGTGAGACGATAGAAATGGGGAACATATTCCAGCAGAATACACTCTGGTTTAAGAGGTAATTGACACACATATGCTTGACAATCAGAATGTAGTGAGCAGTTGGTATACTCCGCTGTAATGAAAATATAAATGGTATAAATTAAATTAGATAAAACATTATGTAGTAAGTAACGAGATAAATTTGAAAAGGATATAAAACGGCTTACTTTCAATGCTCAATGCTACAACAAATAGGGTAAGAAAGATAAGCATAATACTGACTAACTTGGTAACTTCAACCATATTTTCTCCCCTCTACAAGTAATAAATATTGTATTTTTATCAATTTAAAATTTATAATACCTTCTTCATACATACATTATATAGATTTTAGCCCTCAGGGAGATTTAAAAACAAATCGTATAATTAAAATAACAATTACATATAAGTGTTCCGTTTGTCCCTTCGGCGCACTTAGTTAAGATGTTACATAAAAAAAACTTACCAATAATAATAAGTTATTCTTATTTTAACAATTCTATAACCTTTCATGATAGAAAAGGATAATAACAAAAAAGAGGAGAAATATTGTTTGATTTAATGTGAGACTTAGCCTATAGCAAATCTATAGATACTTTATGTTATATTTTAAATTCATTAATAATTCCTCCATAGAGCATAAAAAGTTAAGGAGTAATAATCTTTTGGTCCTTAAATGTATAAGAAGTAGTTAGAATGGTCCTTGAATGTATTGAAATTGCAAAATAGTCCTTGATTGTGAACTTTATTAGTCAAAATAGTCTCTCGCATTAAAATATTTCGTCAATATTGTCATATCAGTCTCTAAATATACTTGCTTAGTATAATATCAATCCCTGTAATATTTACTTATTTTCGTATCAATCCATATAAGAAAAAATTATTGTCAACTTTGAGGGACTATTTTAATGTCAATGACTATTTGACCAGCAAAGTGCACAATCAATGACTATTTTGAAATTTCGATACATACAAGGACTGTTGTGGCTATTTTTTTAAAGAGGGGCTATTATGGCTACTCATTGCACATTTAGAGACAAAAATGACTATCACCCCAAAAAGTTTATGATTGACGACGATGTATGTAACACCCATAAATTCTTCCATGTTTGTTTTTAGAATTTAGTGTAGGTTTTGTAAGGCTTAAGCGTACTAACATCATAGGTGGTCCACGGTAAACATTATTAATTTATTTAATTTAAACCATTTGATCATTATTTTTTAAAGAGAGGATCGTTGGATCATGAAAGTTTGTTGTCTCTTAAAGTGAACCATCAACACCTAATTTTTTTCCTTTTTATTCGTCATCATCTTCTTTGAATAAAAAACAATGACTACTCAAATAACTTCATGCTCCAAATACACCTTTAAATAGAATGAACCTATGCATAATGATCGCCTCTATCTTTTTCTAAAGAGCAATGCCAGCAATACACATTTTAATACGCACTTTTCAATACATTTTCTTTGATTGGTTAAAATTCACATGGTTTCCACCAAATTTACATGGGTCGCACATGATTTGGTGGGACACATGTGAGTTTTAACCAATCAAAGAGAGTGTGGGTTAAAATGTGTGTTGTTAGCATTCCTCTCTTCTAAAACCAAAACCCCCAAACTCTCAATAAACTCTAGAAAATTGGACTAACAGATTGAACATGCTTATTCTTCGAATTGGACCCTTTATTAACATGAACACTTTATCTTTTCTATTTTCTATTGTTTTTGCTATTGTTCTGTCATCGAATTGTTGGTTTTGGATTTTCAAACTGTTGTATTTGGATTTTCATAGTCTATTTTGAAAACAAATATCAACCACACTGCGTCCAAGATAAAACAAGTTCAGCTACAACTGTGCGATTAACTACTGCATTGTAGAAAACCGTTCCAGAATTACATCTTCAATATGGTACTAAGACCACTCTTTTAATACTGAAACCAATCAATTATGGTATTATGATCATTCCAACATGGTGTTACCACCATTCTAACTTTTAACATCTCCAAATGATAATATGGTATTTAGCCACTCAAATATGGTGCTACAACCACCATTATGACATCTACCTTGTCCAAGAATTGAAGAAGAATATATTTGAGATCATTCTTATTATACCGAAAAAGAGACTATGATCTTAAAATTTTATTTATTTTGAAGAGACATAAATAATTGAAGGGACTATGCTCTTAAGACCATTCTTAATTCTGAAAGGACAATAAACCAAAAATGAATTATGGTCTTAAGAACACTCTTAATTTCGAAGGGACTGAAAAAAAAGGAGATGATGAGAAAAATAGCTCGTTAACACAAGTTAAGGGAGAAGAGAGAAAGAGTTCTCGACAACTCAATAGAACTCTTTGGTGTGTGGGATGCACTATGTGAGCTCTCTATTTGTAGAGAAAATTCACAACTAATAAGTGATAAACCTTGGGAACAAGTAATACATTACTTTGGGATTAAGTAATTCACATATTAGATCTAGTACAAAAATATATTATTTCACGTACCAAAATATATTAGATTACATACCAAAATATTTCAAATTCTGAACCAAAATATTTTAGATTGCGTTCCAACATATTTTAGCAACACTTGGGAACTAAGAAAGCACTTTCTAATAATGATTAAATTAATTATTTAATTTATCACTTTCAAATAATAAAATATATATCAATATATAATTTTTCTCTAGTGCTTACTTTGTTCACATAATTATGTACCAAAATATTTCAAATTCTGCACCAAATATTTCAGCTTGTGTTCCAACATAGTTTAGCAAAACTTGTGGACTGAAAAAACACTTTCTAATAATGATTAAATTAATTATTTAATTTATCATTTCCAAATAATAAAATAAATATTAATATATATTTTTTCTCTATTGCTTACTTCGTTCACATAATTATGTAGCATATTAGAGGTACTCCCCTAGAGCTGTCAAAATGGGCCAGACCCACCGGGCTGGCCCTTCAGCCCTCTATTTTAGTGTGGGGGGCGTAAAAAAGGCATGAAAAAGCGACCCTATCTTTTTGGGCCAGCCCATCGGGCCTGCATTTTAGCTGGGCCGGCCTGGGCTGGGCCGTCGGGCTTGCGGGCCGTCCCTTTAAAAAAATAAATAGTGTATAAATAGTTTTATCAGGTAAGACTGAAATATTTTATTATGTAATATTGAATTTTGTTGTCTTTAAGTTTCACTTTTTGAGTTCCCTCAAAAAAAAAAAAAGGTTCACTTTTTGAGTTATGATAAATACTCTACTTTTGCATTGATTCTTTTGTGCTATTTATCTTTATGGATGTTGATTTAATAGGCGTTTTATATATAATTTAACTAAGTTTACGAAGACATATGATTTGTTTGATGTATAATAATTTATGTAATATGTTTTTATTAAAAAAAAAAAAAGTGATATGTAGCTTTATTGTTCATTCCATCGATTTTTTTCAAAAAAACAAAATAATACATTTTGAAATATGGGTCGGGTTGGCCCATCAGACCGTGTATCCCACTACTAATTGAGTTAAGCTCATTTTTGGTAACCCATAAATCAGTGGGCCTGTAACACCCCGTTTCCCAAAAAAATCGCAATTTAATAGATAAATCAGAGTAACATCATAAAACGGAGTATTACGCTTCTATTCATTCAAGTAATAAATAGGAAAAATTTCTATTTATTTAAATCAATCCTGTCAACAATATTCACTGAAATCGCAGCGGAAAAATATAACAATAGTTATTCAACAATTGTTCCATCAAAGTTTGGCACTAAGGCCTCAACGTGGTTCATAATAGTAATTAAAATCAACATAATTGTTTTTCAACATAAAACCATAAAGTAATACGTAACAAGGAAAATCCAAAAATCAAAACCCGCCCCGTTACGTATCAGAGCACCTAGACACGTGAGGAGTCCACTCACATCAACAGCTAGTCCTGGAAATCTGCACTTGCCCACAAGGCGGCAATTCCAACAGAAGGGGTGAGATC
>Ga0315914_1007636_pt1 | contig 14877 bp, 9 predicted proteins | sample MpolenodulesMG_FD_203920 | JGI IMG/M metagenome (GOLD analysis project Ga0315914, IMG submission 203920) | Medicago polymorpha root nodule microbial communities from Los Angeles, California, United States - elongated nodules | ecosystem: Host-associated > Plants > Roots > Nodule | place: USA... | reverse complement strand
AGAGACTTTTATTGCTCAAGCACACAAGCAAGAGACTTCTAATCAAACAGAATTACAAAGAAGTTTGTTTGAGTTTGAACACTTGATATACAATCAGTGATGTTCACAATACAAATCAGATACAGACTCTTAAGACTCTAGAATTTCTAAGATATGAACTTTGATAAGAAATTCTAAGTAACTTTAGATGCAGGACAATATTAAGAGAGTTTGACACTTGTGAATTGTTGTATGAGTCTTGTTTTTGTGTGTTTCTGCATATCCGACTAGTAGGTCTTCACTCCTTTATATAGAGGTGTGAAAGATACGTTGGAAATTGCCAGCACATTAAAAAGAGTCGTTTGAAGCTTAATCAAAATCATCAATGATCTTTTGCCTGATACGGTTATTGTCCTATGAAGGATCAATTTCAAATGCATTCGTAGTCTGAAGGAACATTGCTGCAAGCATAGCTTATATTCTTGTCTTGATGCAGAGACACAAACAGAGTAGTGGAGATAGTGGTTGTACAGTTCGTACAATTGTCCTTTGTCAACGCTCTTGAGAGAATAAACATCCAATGCTTTCAAATCGGCCGTTGCTTCACTTTTTCAGTCTTCTGTAATGCTGGACGAGATTAAATCTATTGAACAGTCTTTGAAGCTTTAAGTCTCTCATCTTCTGATGAACTTCAGCTTCTAGTGATATTGCTTCTGATGAGATGCTTCTAATGAACTTGCTTCTGATGACGTCATCACTTCAGGAGCCCTTCTCTTCAGATGCTTCAAGCTTTATTCTTGTTGATTCCTTTGCTCTCTTTTGTTCTTTCAGAATCTTATAAGATATCTAAATTTTGTCTATGGTCCTGTACACTAGAACAAATATTAGCATATCCAATTGACAATTTTTAATACCTTGTTATCATCAAAACTCTAAAGGGTAATGTATGTTAAACACATTTTGTTCCAACACGATTATGTGGAGTCTTTGGAAGAGCCGGAACATGAAACTTTGCAGCAACAAAATGAAACTAACGTGCAGGTGTTTCAACATACAAATCACTTACTAGAAGAATGGAGAGCAGCCCAAGACATTAGAGCTCGTAGCAAGAACCAAAATACCACCCAAACAGGTGCGCAACACAAGTCTAGAAGAAGATCGTTGGAGGAAGCCGACACCTGGCAGGTATAAATGCAACATTGATGCATCCTTTTCTACTTCTCTTTAACATGGTTGGATTTGGTATGTGCCTTAGAGATGATATTGATGCATTTGTTCTTGCAAGAACGAAATGGTTTGCCCTTCTCTGTGATGTAGAGGTGGGAGAGGCGGTTGGTTTGCATACAACCTTGGATTGGATCTCTAATCAACAATTTGATAATGTCGATTTTGTTCTTGATTGTAAAAAAGTTGTTGATTGTGTCAATTCTAGTTTAGATGATAGTAATGAATTTGGGTGTATTATTACTGCTTGTAAACAGCTGCTAGATGATAGATTTCAGAACTCTCATGTTGAGTTCAACAAGAGGCAAGCAAATAGGGTAGCTCACCCGTTAGCTCAGACAGCCCTGTCTAATCCTAGGCCCCATATTATTGATGATGTATCTACATGTATTTGACATATTTTATCTAATGAAATGCAATAAATTTATTCCTTAAAAAAAAAGAAAAAAAAAAAAAAAAAGAAGGAGAGAGATGGTGGTTGGTATTGTTACCGTAGACAGTTGTTCCTTGCACTTGCACGAGGCTGGACGATGTTTCTATGTTAATAGTAACAACAACAACGACGTTATCAACCTCTGCTCTACGCACTCATCTCTTACTGTTAGAGGATCACATTTTGATCCCAAAGTAACATCAACAGCATGAGCGTTATCGAAATTCTAACCCGAGTCGATACCATTTGTAAAAAATACGACAGATACGACGTCGTTAAACATAACGATATCAATGTCTCCGCCGCCGACGCATTCGCCAAACTCTATGCCGTCGTCAACGCCGACGTTGAGGCCGCGCTTCAGGTATTCAATTTCATTTTCATTCTATACTAACTGATTCGACGATAATTTGTTTATTTTGAATTTCTTCTGAAATTATTGATTATTAACGTAATGTGGAATGAATTTTGTGTAGAAAGCAGAAACTGCTTCAAAGGAGAAAAACAGGGCTTCAGCTGTAGCTATCAATGCTGAAATTCGTCGTACTAAGGCTAGGTTACTGGAAGATATTCCCAAATTGCAGAGACTGGCTGTAAAAAAGGTTGCTTCTTTGCTTTCTATGATACTACTTTCTACTATTACCCTTTGAATTCATCATCATTGTTTTGGTTTTGCTGTTAGTGTGTTGTTTCATTTTTTTTTTTGGGGGTGGTCTATTCATTTTCTGAGATTTGTCATTTTAGTGTTTTTAATTTTGGGTATCTTGGTTTTACTTGTAATGATGAATTGAATTCATTATATTTACATATGACATATGTCTTAGTCCATGTTTGGTTCCAATTTTGAAGGAGCAGTGCTGGTGTAGAATTGATTTTGACATGATTTGTTGATTTCAATTTGAATTGTTTTAACAGCTAGAATTGATTCTAACTTGAAGCTAGATATTGTAGCTTTTGATTATAGAATTGATTTTTACACTCAAATTTATCATTTAACTCACTTAAACATAAATCACTTCACCTTCAATTCACATTTAGCCAAAATCGGTTAAACAGAATCAATTCAATCAAAAGCAATTTTTGTTCCTGCAAAATCAAACACACACTTAGTGTATGTTTGGTTTGACTGTATTACCGTGATTTTGACAAAATCACAATGCCACTTCGTTTTCGATCCAAACATGCACTTAGTTCCGATGTCTGATTGATTGAATCTGTAAATTATTGAAATGCAATTGTAATTATGAGTTGTTAATAGTCTTTCAGCTGCTAATTTCAACTGATTTACCCTATTAAATAGATCTAGCTAGAGACATGTTATCAGAAATGATCTTCAGTTCAATCTACTTTGACTTAGAATGGGGCAGATTTGTTGTTGTTTCTGTATGTGGTTCTGAATCTTCTGATTATTTTAAAAAAACTGTTACCTTCTTCTATTTGGTGCATGTGTTATTATCTCAATAGCTTGATTGATTGTCCTTGCACAATTGGTAACTTGGTGGCATACAATACAGGTGTTTAGAAATAATGACATTATCATACATTTCTTTAATTGGTACTCTCGATTCACAGGTAAAGGGGCTTTCGTCGCAAGAATTTGCTGCCCGTAATGATTTGGTTCTTTCATTGCCTGAGAGAATCCAAGCAATCCCAGATGGCACTCCTGCTGCACCTAAACAGTCTGGAGGTTGGGGAGCTTCTGCCTCACGTCCTGAAATTAAATTTGATTCAGGTAATTGAAATTCTCCAAGTCTAATATACAGGTATAGTAGTTCATGAAAGTGATGCTTTGTAATTGACTGTTTCTATTCATTTCTGTGTATTATTTCAATCACAGATGGCCGACTCAATGATGGATACTTTGAACCAACCAAAGAATCAAGTCAGTTTAGGCAGGAGTATGAAATGCGTAAAATGAAACAGGCAAGTCACTTTTAGAAGTTGTAACCAGAGAGCTTTTATCTTTTGCATGATGTTATATGTAGAATGTTAACTTGGACATCATTTCGGATCTAATTATATGAATCTTTTAGGATGAAGGTTTGGATGTGATTGCAGAAGGATTGGATACTTTGAAAAACATGGCACACGATATGAACGAGGTCTGATTGCCTAATGTGTTTGTCTTTCATCCTTTGCGTGTGTGATATATTTATTTGAATGTTTAAGTTTGCCAAATGCAGGAATTTGATAGGCAAGTTCCACTGATGGATGAGATTGATAGTAAGGTGAGATTCTTGTAAATTGAAGACTCTGGAAACACCAAAATTGAAGTTCTCAAAACTCTGTAAATAGGAAGCTGAAGTTAACACAATGCTATTATTTTTTGTTTTATACAGGTAGACAAGGCATCTTCTGACCTTGAGAATACCAACGTTAGACTTAAAGACACAGTTACCCAGGTTATTAACTCATTCAGTCCTAGATTTCCATCAATTTCTGGTTGCTTTAGGGGTTAATTTCTTGTTGAATCTTATATGATCTTTTGTTTTCATCCAGCTTCGATCCAGTCGAAACTTTTGTATTGATATTGTTTTGTTGATTATAATTTTGGGAATCGCCGCCTATTTGTACAAGTAAGGCTTCTTTATCTCTTGTAGAACTCAAGAATATGCCAAAACTCTATCGAATTCTAGTCCAGTTATTCTGTAACTGCCACATGTCTCTCTTTCGGCTTGAATATTGGAAATGTAGGTGTTGACTAATATGCTAAAGTGTGAAAAACTAAAGGTCCATGTTTAACTGTTTTTTCCCCTATGAAGACTTTAAAATGTCAAATTTCATTTGGTAGCTTTAATAAGCTGCACCGGAAGTTAGAAATTATGTGAGTAGTTAATCAAAAAAGCATGAGGTCTTTACTAGGTTGGGTACAGACAGATAAAAAAGCTTAATGAGAGGGATTATAATTCTTCTGACATGTTATCGTTTCATATCATCTATGCATTCCCCGTGTCTTCTTTCGCGCGTATTCTCTCTTTTAAATACTAAAATTAAAACTACACTATGAATCAATTTTCAAGAATTTATTGGAACGTTGTGTCCTGTTTGTAGTTGAAAATTGAAATAAGGATGCTATTATCAATTTAAGGCCTTGTTTTTAAACTTCTGGAATGGTAGCTTTTTGTCTCTTTATGGTGGCATACTAGCATGTTTTAGATGGTTCATTTTTGTTTTGTTCAGGTGATGCCTACTATTACCAGTCATGTGTATTTCGTTTTTGCTTCAAGAGATATATGAATATCATTCTGACTTTGCTGTGCTTTTGTTGCAGTGTGCTAAAATGATACGACATACAAGACCACTGTATTTATTTTTGTGGTATACTTGTGTTTCTTGTATTTTCTCGAGAATATTCTCTCATATTATTATTTTTTTTTAAAATATATTGGTGTGAATTTTTCCTTCCACTTGAGAGATTCCATCTGTCCTTTATGAACAGACTATATATGCCCTTATGTTCGGTGTCATATTATCATATAGTGGCGGGTATTCTTTTCTGGGATTTATCGAGACGAGATTTATTCTTGCTCTTGATCCCATCTTTATATTCTCATGGAATCTACTTAATTCAATGATTGCCTTGAGGATATCTTAACTTATTATTATTATCATACAAGTAATCTATTTTCATTAGGAACAAAGGAGAGACGGAGTAATAGAAATTATCTAGCTAAAAACAAGACTATGGAAAAAATGTAGAATCTCTTAATATACAAAGTAACCTTTTGTGATTGTTTTGGGCACGCAATATTTGTTTTTGACTTTAAAATATGTGATCTGATCCATCGTACATTTCTATGCGAAAACAACTATGTCCATCCCTATGTTGCTAAGAAAAACCTTTGGAAGTATATTTTTGGACGGGACAAAAACTAAATTTTTGTTCTAAAGTGCGCATTTGGATGACACAAAAACTGAGTTTTTTCAGATGTGGTTTTAGGGTGGAAAAAGCATATCCCTTTCTGTGCACGTCGTTGCAACAATCATGGCAAAATAATTGAAATAATCAAGGCTTCTACATTCAAGACATCCCCAAGTAATGCCCATCTACTCTAAAAAGTATTGTCTTGCTTTCTTTACTCGTAAATCTCCACCAGGTTACCTTACCTGTCAATGATTCCTAGCTTGTTCCTTTAAAAGACACAGCAACCAAGTTTGCAGAGGTATGCCAGGTTGCTGCTAAATCCTATCCACCTCCCATATAAGATATTCCTGATATATAACCCCTTCAAGATACAAACATGAAACAATGCTGCAACTTCTTTTCAAGTATATCTTCAGACCCCTCAAGTTAAAAATTAAAGTTCTGTGGTTGTACCTTGGCTTTAGACGGCTGCGCCAAAGTAGTTTTCAAGGCATTGTTTGAACAATGTTAACTTACTAGTTACAAGTATACAACATTCCCAAATCATAAACCCTCACTACAATGCAACTCTGGATGCTCTCAGTGCAGTCGATTTTCAGTACTTACGAATAACTTTTTATCAGTCATGTAATATAAAAAGAAAGCAATAAATACTTAAATCTTCATAAATCAATTTTAAAGGTATAATACATATATACAATCAACAACTCAGTTCCATTATGATGGCCCTTTATTCTTCAAATTGTATCTCACATATACCCTATACACATATTGAAATAATACCCTATTCTTTCAGCTATATACTACTACTATGTCCTGTAAAGAATAATCACACAGCACACTAAATTCTTCCTTATTTACATATAGAATTCACTTTCCATCTAGCACATGAGCCCTACAGGTTCTATATATGCACATAAATAACCATGTAAGTACATACTCCTAAGTTACTTATGTATATCCAGTGAAGGTTAAGCTATTAAGCTCTTGAGGTTGTATGATTGAAGTCCACTGATCAAAGCTGTAGAAATTATATCCTTTGCTTAAATCTTTTTCAAGACTTTGCTTCCTACCATCAACTTCTCTGCTTAAATTTTTATTGAGGACATCATAAAAGTCCATGGCAACATTATCTTCGACGGCTTTTCTCTTCAGTGGTTTATTAAACAATCCCTCAGTTGTAGCTGATAAGAACTGTGCTCCTATCACGTTTAAGCTGTCATCATAAGATGCAGCTTGTATATTTACATTGTCTGAGGTCATACCGATGGAATTAGGCAGAGCACTCTTAGAAGCCAAAATATAAGGTAACATTGGATATTCATTCTGTACATAGTTTTTGACTGGTTCAGGATTAGAGTTCACAGTCATTTGCTGAAATTGACTAGTTGATTCATAGCTAAGTTCATTTGAATCTTCCCAACTGCTTCTTGGGCTGCCCATTTTTTGTCGAACACGACATAGCACCCACTCATCCAGCTGAAGCAAAAGAAGGAAAATAAAATAAAATTGTTAAATAACAAAACTCCATATTATCATACCAGCTTAAACTATTTTAAACTATGAAGTACTAAATCTTCAGATTAAAGGTGTGTCCGGTGTTCGACGAGTGTTAGTGTCAAACACCGACACATATAGTTTACATTTAATTTCTTTCGTTTTTCAAATTATCAGTATTGAGATGCCAGTGTGTGTCTGGTGTCTGCGAGTGCTTCATAGAATATAAGAGATGAGAAATTGAACTCATGGAATTGACCTACTCTCATAGAGCCACTATGATTGGAATTTGAGATCATCGAATCATGCAACCTATACTCATGCATGATCCACTCGGTTTTAGATCCTTTTGGTGGACGTCCCTTATAGAACACAAGAGCTTTCTTCACTCCAATGCTTTTCAACCCACATGAAGTAAGAATAGGTTTGTCAGTTCCAGTTGCTTTCCAATAACCTACACCAGCTGCTCTATTAGGCCTCAATCCTTTGGGATACTTTCTGTCCCTTGGAGTAAAGAAATACCATTCTTCCTCACCAAACAAAGCCTTACCTGTTAAAAAGAAAAGCTTCCATTCCTTTAATGAACATTCTTCAAAATTATAAGAATGAAAAGAATACTATAAAATTAGTGAAGTTGTTAAAGACAGACTTGGAAGCTCCCACGGATTGTACTTGTAAAGATTTATTTCTGCTATGAATGAAGCAGGAAGAGGAGATGAAGTCACTTTGTTTCTTAGATAGTGAACAATGAGTTCTTCATCAGAAGGGTGGAATCTAAATCCAGGAGGGAGTTGAATTTCTGAGTGAGGATTTTTGTCCATGAAGATGAAGGTAGAATGTTGACGTAGGAAACTAGGAAATTTATTGTTCAGTTGCCGATATTATCGACCAAAATGGTTGTAAGCTTGAAATCACTGTGCATAGGTTATATATATATGCGTGTGTTGTTTGATCATGCAGATAAGGACAATCATCTTGTAATATAATACTAGGTTGGTGGTAGGTGCATCAGTGTGAAAAGAGATGAGGAAAACAACCCTTTTGTCCCATGTTATATGACAACATTCTTCAAAGAATATGTTTAATCAGCATGATTACTTTGAAATTTAGACAAAAGATTGAGTCTTGTGGTGACCAAAATCAGGTTATATTACAGGATATACAGCTCGGTTTCAAACCTGAACGACCAAGTTTGTCAGTTTTATGCATTAAGTTAACAAATATTTCTAAATTAAAATGGTTATCTACCTCAAGTGTCAAGCAATATAGTTTCATTTCATAATTAAAATATATGATGGTGGGTCAGAACTTCATATAATTGTTGATTCGTAGGACTCTCTGGGGATATGAAATGGGTGGCGCAGAGTTCATGTAGAATGATATAGGGCTTGTTTGCATCGATTTACTTGAGCTTATCTACTAGCATAAATACTTGTAGATTGTTTGAGAGAGCATATAGGCTTATGACATATCCATAAGTGGTTTTCGACTTATTTCTTTAATCTCTAAAGGATAGCTTAATTATCCCCTCATATCATATTAAGTTGTTTATCCAAACATATTGGCTAGCTAAAGAGGATTATTCTTGGTTCTAATTTTTAAAACACTTCTGATTTTGAGTTACTAAAATTAAGGAGAAACATATGCAGATGAAACTATAATGATCTGTCATCTTGTGATTTTATTAAGACAAGATAATTCTAGCTGTATTTAATCAGAAAACAATTATACAAGATGCTTTAGGCAAATGTGTGAAATTGTTGCAGCAGATCATTGGTGGCTTGGTCTGAAAACTCTTTCTAAAATCTCAATTGGATTACAGTCCTGCAAGGGAAAAGTGAGGACTTAGAGCAATTTTTTAAGAATAATGACGATTGAGATTCAAGACAACTTAACTTATTATTACATGCATACATATAGTCATGATTTCAATGTTTGATTTTCTAATCCTTGCTATAACTTTCCATATTTTCATGTAAAATGAATCTGTTACTTTAGTAGAATCAAATCCAAAAATTAGATGTATAACTCTTGTTAACCAATACTTGGATGAGTGTCATTAGCTTCTTCTAAGGGATGGAGTAATATTTTGGTAGCTTCATCCCTTTCGAGTTACCTCTTTGTTAACGTGCTACTAATTATCCACCTAGCTGGTGTACTCCCTCCGGTCTCAAATATAAGAGAAATACAGTGTTAATTTTTGCAATTTTCCACCTTTTCCTTACTATCAGACTTTCTAATAGTAGACTGTTCACAATATTCATTCCTAAAATAAGATAAATGTTATGTCCCTTCAAACTTATGAAATTGGATTGTTGTAACTCAATCTTTATTGGCATTAAATTCGGGTTCCCTTTTATATAGTAGTAGGATTATTGATACATAATAAAACTTTGAAATGGTAAACCATAGAATAGCCGATATGGGTCTAAATAGATAAATAAACGCACAAGAACATAACATTTGATCATAAGGTTCAGTCAATTGTGTATACTTCTCTGACAATAAAGTGACCGATGTAGTTTTCAATTATAAAATTTTTGAGTTACATAGGTACAAGTTGTGTTTAAATATTACGATCCAGATTACAAGTTTATCCCTGAATCATAGCAGGGTTCCACTATGCGCATTGCGATTTTAGGTCCACTATGCTCGAGCATCTGCGTACGAGCCATATTCAATAGTTACGGCCGGTTACATTGAAGTAGAACTCAGTTATAAAAGGGTTGCAAAAAATGTACTCAAGGAAAACTTCAGACATATAGCTTAGGGTGTGTATACCTGCGAGGACATTCTATTGCAAGGTTACATCAGAAAAATAATGATAGAGGGGTACCAGGTAGATAAGAAAAAATGGGCATGTCGGAGAAGGATGTGCTTGTATTACCTGTTATTCCTATCGTATAGTTGATGATAGTTCCATCCATTGCACAAAACTCCAAGAAATGGAACATGAATGAAAGCTGAATAAGCATTGATTCTGTAATTTGGCTTCTTCTTCTTGGAATTAATCAATTTAACTCAATGTCTCAATTTATGTTCTCCTTTTATTGGACAGCCTGTTTTCACACTATATGCCCCCATATACTTCAGTCAATGAACATGATTATGATCATTGTGTTCAGCATTATGATTGATTGATTATTGTTGCTATTTTGCTATTATTATTGTTATTTTAGTTAATTTGCATCAGATATTATATACAAAGTCAAGAGCATATGATGGAAAATATGATTTATGGAAATCTTGCGTGTGAAATGGGAATTAATTAGATATTCAAATTTGTTACCTTAGCAATATAAATGTTCAAACCGAGGCTTCAATTTGTTTGGTATAACCAAAGGCATCGAGTTCTACACCCGGTTTTGAACAATTTATGTAACATACAAAATATTCCATCGATTGAGTGCTATATATAAACAAATAAAAATTTAAGAAAAACAAAGACGTTTTATGTAGTCAAATATATAGATAAATTTACAATTGTTTTGGCAGGTACCCTACTACTTTGGATATTTTTGTGAAAAAAAAAATCCTTAACGTATCCATTTGCATGGAGTGGGTGGATTTTTTTGTTAAAATAAAAACACACAAAAATATAGGTATATATAAAATTAAAACTGTTTTGGCAGGTACCCTACTACTTTGGATATTTTTGTGAAAAAAAATCCTCAACGTATCCATTTGCATGGAGTGGGTGGATTTTTTGTTAAAATAAAAACACACAAAAATATAAGTATATATAAAATAAAATTAAATAGATAATGTACTTTTTTTTAAAAGAAAATATACTTATATCATTTCATTAATAATAAGAGGTTCAATATAATCGGGTATATGAAAATAAACAACGGGACTAGCTAGTAACGTGGTCTCTCCTGCAATAACGTGAGCGTCCCTGTTTGTTTGTCGTCTAACAAACTCCACCCTAGAATTGGTAAAGAAAAATAGATAATATACTTAAAAGTCATCCTATATTTTTCTATATCAATGATAAGAAAAATTCAGGGACGGATACAAAAAATTTAGCTGGTGGAGCCATGTCTTTTATTTTTTCTTAATAAATATTTGTGCAAAATATACACACATATAAGCAATAAAATGATTTTCTAACAAAAAAAAAGCAATAAAATGATGACATCATTATTATTAAGTAAAAATTGGAGATTACAAAAAGTATAGCATTATCCTTTTAAAAAAAGTATAGCACTGTATAATTAAAAACTGAAAATACCTCAACATCTAGGAATCATAATTGACTTATTTCATTTTTATTTTTTTGAAAGAGACTTATTTCATATTTTAAAACTTAAAAGTGTTGTAACATATTTTTCCCCCTTCATGTTCAACATTATCAAACATATTATTCTTTATGTACTCCATGTGATAAGACAATCATTCAAAAGTCCATTCTCATGGAATTAGACATTTGATTCGTTACAAAATTCAATAGAGAGAATTTCTCAAAAAAATCAACGCAAATAAATTTCTTCTTTCAACCGATGCAACTTTCACAAGTAAAAGCAATGTCAACTTCAAAAGCAAATACTCTATTGGATAAGCAAATTAATCTATATTTCCCCTGCATATGATAATTTTGAGATTAAATAAGTGAATAAAAGTAACATCTACAATTTAAAATTGAGAGACACAGAAAGAGTAAAAAGGCTTCATTTCTTTTATATTGTGGATGTGGTGAAGTTGATTTTCTTATTCTATTTGATGCACAAGGAACCTCCTCCTTATTTATCTTTTAAAGCACCACTTTCATATTTCTCTTAAGATTAAGAAAAAACACTAAAGTCACTTTTCTTTTAGATTAATTCAGAGTAGTTCAGAGTATGTAGTTGCTCTTTTTTATTCTTGTCATGGGGTTAGCCTAAGTCCTTTTGGCCGATACGTTAGGTGTTTCCTTTCTAAAGGTGTAGTTTCCTTTGTTTTTTTCTTCTTATTTTTCATTTTCTCATGTAACAAAAAAAATTATGATTTTAATTTTTTTTAATTTTTTTTAAGTGAAGAGAAACTCTTGTGTGTTTGATAATATTTGGACACACTCACAAAAATGAAAAATGATAATATTTGTTTTTCTTAAATAAATTAAATTAAATGATAGGTATTTTTATGTATTATCCAAATCTTGTGTCATCTTATGTCCGATCAAGTATTTTCCTCAAATTAAATGCATGTCAAATGGAAAATCAATAACCCATCAATTTTGGATTGCATAACCATTAACCACTACCAAGTGTAGAATGAGTGATGAGACATTTTATAACCTCATGGTCATCGATAATTGATTATAGCTAGGCAACATAGATTGACCACGTATCAAGTCAAGATAATAATTTAAACACTGTTTGTTAAATTTGTTTCATGAATCAAATGATGTAAACTTGAATTAAAAATTATCTTAATTAACTAAATGATTTCAACTTAAACTCTATATAATCAACTTATTTGATTCATGAGTTGACTTAATCCTATGTATATGTTAGGGGTTTTTGGAGTGTGAGGTGAGAGGCGAGTAAATAGTGAGAGTGAGTGAGCGTTCATTAGAACGAGAAACCGTGAGAAAACAATGTAGTGTTGTACAAAAAACGAGTAAAAAAGTATTACTATATATCCTTAGACGGGTAAGTGTTGTAACGACTTATTTAACATCATCAAACCTGATCCCTATTTACCCAATTGAAATCGATTGGGCACTCGCTAAATCTGTCCAATGTTACATAGCTCATATCTTCCATTATTTCTTACGGTTTTCGCTGTTTCGGATAAGGTGAGACCCGTTTGTCCACCCTTGTCTATACCATAAGTAAAGATTACTTAGCTTTTAGAACCAACATAAGAAAATTACTTAGTTTCGAAAACGTATACACCAACGACCATAATTATATGTCTAATATGCGTACATTTTTTCCATCACAAGTAACAACGTATACTGACTTTTTCATTAATTTTCCGGCCTCAAACCCAACCACTACTTCTAAATTGTATGGTTAATATGTGGACCACATACTCAAAAGCATGCTTAGTTTTCTTCCACATATGATTAAATATTAATTGAGTAGTGTTTATAGATACGCACATCCTCATCGACTTGGCCCTTTTATAGACCAGTTGACTTTCATTGCAACAAAGTTGGTGAGGATGAGCTTTTACCATACAATACACTAATGTGCACAAATAAACATAGCTAGCACGTTAATTACAGTTAAATTATAGGAGGATCAGTGGCCATCCTTCCTTTTAGCTTGATGTCCATTTTAAACTCCACATAATTATAATCCTATTTTGGCTGTATTGATGTTCAACAACTAGCTTAGTTAGATTTCTAAGATACTCACCTAATGGGAATTTAAACATTAATTCAGCTCAATTTTGACCGACCTATTACGTAATAGAGAATTCAACTGTTTTTGTCTTCAACTATTTGGAGCTTCTCAAGATCTAATCCAGACTAGATGGTATTTTTCTTCATCCCTATGCTCACTTCCCACACATTTACAAACCCAACTACTTTACGCTCACAAATAAATAATTATATGTTTTTAATGTACAAAAGCTCGGTATCAAATTATAAGTTGTTTTGCAAAAAAATTGTCACATATTATAAATCATTTTACAAAATTAATGAAACATTAATGTTTTTTTTCTTCTATTATAGACATGAATATTTAATACTCTCTTCTTTCAATTCTTTAATTTATATTTCTCATACCATCGATGGAGGGTCATTTTGTAAAGTAACATATAACTTCTCTTTCTCATCCAAAATTAATTACATTTTAAATTTGTGTGAAAGTCAAAACAACTTATAATTTAGGCGGATGAAGTACTTGATTTGCTTTACAATGCCTTGTAAAGAAATGAAAACCAACGCGATGCATTATTAAAATAAATTATAGATTTAATTGCAATTTCTTTTGATAGATGAAAGCGGGGTTCAAACTTCGATTATGGCATACGGCTTAGGAAATGTAGGCTTAATTGTAATTTTAGTCCACATATTTTCACACTGTGGATTTGGCCCCTTCATCATATTTTTGAACTAAAAAATTGATGACGTGATATATTTAAAATGACGCAGTATATGATATGATTATGGACAAATATAAACATTGATGAAATCATAAGAATTTTTTTTAAAAAATCATTTAAAACATGTCATATCACCATATTTTAAATCAAATATTTGATGAAAGGGTCAAACCTGTGAAATTTTAAAACAAGGATATCAATTTCGTAAAATGGTGAAAATATAGGGTTCAGAATTGAAAAATATATTAAAATAATAATAAAGAGAAACAAACTTGGAGGATTAGGCTAACACAAAAAAAAATTACAAAATCAACCACTTCATTAAGAATTCTTAAGCCGAAAACATATTGAGGGTAAAACGAAACTAAACTAGGGGTTTGGTAGTTCAATCGGGTTGAGTTAAAAGTTAAAAAGTTAAAGATTCAAGATTCAAGTCATGACAAAGAGAAAAAACTAACATAACAATCAACATGCTAATATTTTTTATTAAAAAAAAGCGATGGTGTTATTAGATTTTTTAAGAGAATTAGATTTTATAATTTATATATTTTATAAGAGAATTGATGTTTATACCGTTAAATTTTAGAACAATTTGTAACTCTTTTTTGAGAGAAAAATAATAGCGATAAACAAGGTCCCTTCAAAAAAAATAGCGATAAAGAAGGTAAAAAAAGAAAAAGAATACAATATAAATACAAGAGATATAATTGCTCCAAAAATTATATTCGTAGAAATATTTTCCATACAAATATTACAAAATTTTGTGTAATAACAAGAGTAAAAAGACACTTTTAGTACAAAAATATAGTCTCATGATCTCATAGATTTTGGGATGGAT
>Ga0315914_1007635_pt1 | contig 14877 bp, 11 predicted proteins | sample MpolenodulesMG_FD_203920 | JGI IMG/M metagenome (GOLD analysis project Ga0315914, IMG submission 203920) | Medicago polymorpha root nodule microbial communities from Los Angeles, California, United States - elongated nodules | ecosystem: Host-associated > Plants > Roots > Nodule | place: USA... | reverse complement strand
GTACTATTGTAATAATATCTCATGATGATTAATGACCTTCAATCAATCTGGACCAAGTATGCTTGTAGCTTCTACCATTCAATACTCGCTGCATATTCTCTAAAAGTTATTGAGAGCTCAACTATCCATGACAAACTAATAACTTCAGATAAGATAATGTGTAAGTAATCTAACCATGACCAACTGATATCACATTATTTTCTTTGAACCCTAATTCATCTCCTACAAAGTCTTTCAAGTTTTATCAATTTCTTACTAAACTTCCCACTTCAAGGTTTAAAAGCTTTAAAAGGAATTAAATGAGACCTTAATTCTTTCATTTAAAAAATAAATAAAAAGCGTAATCAACTCGCAAAATACTTGAAAGACTCAAATTACAAATGGACGACAAAACTACATTTAATTAAAAAATCAAAGACGATATCAATACCAGTAGTGAAAGGGAGACAAATGAAAAAGTTGGAATTGCAACTCGTAGTAAAAGGGTTGTAGAAATATCTAATATGTTGAGATGCGGATTTAAACCTGTAAGATCCCTTGCCACCACACTTAGTGTGTGCAAATTTCGCTATTAGGTTCTTTAAAACCAAAAGGAAGAGAAACATGGTAGATAAAACCTTAGATGACTTATCAGTGATATTTTTTTGGTACAAACACCCTTGTCTTTATACAAGTTATTATATAACTAACCTTGCTATTAATTCAAACATCGTATGCAAAATACATGTAGGCATAAAGAATTCTTATTGCTGCTTAAATCGCCAATTCAACTTTTAAAACACCCGTATGGAATAAGATAATAGTAGATCTGAAGAAACCATTTTTTTTAACCTTTTATCTTTCAGAACATAAACATAGTGCAGAATTACAGGAGAACAAAAGGATAACAGCTTGGAAATAAATTTCCATTGGCGGTATTGTTAATTTATGATCATGCAGTGCAACATTTTCAATAGCTATAACTGAGTAAAGGAACAATCAATAGTCAGGAAAATGTTCTGTTTCACTGTCCAGGAACCAAATATAGCATCTACTCAGAATCCTGCACAATCTGGAAACAAAAGCACGAAATATACTTAGTTAGGTTCTCAACTGAATTCACTAAATACATATCTAACTGAATTGGCCAGTTACTACACCAACTTCGGCTGTTGACACTCAAATTAAATATAACACTTAAACTAGTTCACAGCAATGTATGCTCTAATGCTTCTATTCATTCCCATAGGCCATAACCAAATATGTCACGTCCATTCACGCTCCCTTGACAATTTACATGAGGAAGTAAGAGTATAAGTATAACTTCTTTCCGCATGCAGAGAACATAACTATTAACTAGCATGCGTATTTGCATGTCACTCAAAGTTGAGTGGGTATCTTAGGCTACACATTTTTATCTTTTAAAGATGACTACGAGAAAAATTCAAATATGGAGGTTTCAAAGTCTAGTGTGCTAATTTAGACAGTTTCTTCTTCCAAACATGGGCACACACAAATTACCTCTTTCTTCGATTGCAACTTTCTCTGCTATATACCTTCCAACATCTTTTAACCCTCTTAATTATACCATTACCAATTTAAGTTATACAGGAAATATGCATTTCTTAACCCTATGACTCTACCATCTGGTGGTAGCTATCAACATATCTCATGCACTTTTTTTATAAACAAATGTTAGTGGTTATTTTAGTTTCCAGGGATCAAACCCTGGTCCTCCTGCTTATATCTCCTTTGGTGTCCCTTAGATCACCAACAGAGCTACGATCACCTTCTTGGGACATTTATGCATTGATCAATCATGCTAAATGATTATATATATATATAGTGAGAGGAGTTTTATTGTGAGAGATGAGAGGACTCATTAATAGCCATTAGATCAAATTGTACAGATCAGATTAAAAGCTCCATATAAAATTAATTACACATGACTTTTCCTCTTCTTTTTATTCTTCCTCTTCTTTTTATTCGCTTCTCATTCTTCATCTTTATGAGTTACCCCTTCTCCTTCCTCCTCTATCGGAAAAGGTTCAGATGCAATTCAAACTTCAAAGTTGAACGAATTTTTCTATTCGGTAAATCAACTCCACTTGTTCCCTTTCTGCATTTTTTACATTTTTTAAGCTCTTCTCCAATTCATACCTATGTCTAGGCATGGCAATGGGGCGGGGTGGGGACGGGTTTTGCCGTCCCCATCCCCTACTCCCATATACTTACCCGTTACCCTACCCATACCCAACGAGGCTGAGAAATTGAATCCCATCCCCGTCTCCAATGGATTTGGGTATTCCCGCCCCATCCCCATCCCCGCAGTGAATCAATTTTTTTTAGTAAAAAAAGAGTTTTTTTTTAAGCTTCAATGGTAATGTTGTAATGCAGTATCCAACAATTTGCGCTCATTTTAACATTTCCTTACCGAATAATTCGGTTGATCCTTTAACTATCAATGAAAGTTTTTATATCATGACAATTATCAAAACAAAATAACATGACATATCATTATTAACCTCCTCAACAAAAAAACATATATGACCTTTCTACATTCGGGTAGGGTTTGGGTATGGGTTCGGGGTGGATACATATATCTCCATTACCCGTCCCGTACCCGTATTTTGAAATTTGGGAAAACCCAAACCCAGTCAAATCGGGGTTGGTTTGGGCTGGTACCCATGGGCACGGGTTTTGTTGCCATGCCTACCTATGTCTTGTTATCCCTAATTTGGTTGGTGTCATGTTTCTCAAAATTAATTAAAAGTTCATATAACAAATTCCAAATTCTATGGTTTTTTATCATGGAAACTAATGGTTTTTCTAAACTAATAATTTATATCGATATGAAATTAGTAGAAACAAAATTCCTAACGGCTCCATAGCTCATTTCCTCACATTACCATGGATGCATCCTTGAGCACTAAAGTTGCTACCAACTGTGCATGAAAAGAATTTTTTAATTAAACTGATTGGAAAAAAAAAATGTACAAAGTTGAGAAGTTAATTATTAATGTGTATGAGTGGTACAAAAAATTGGGTTTGAGCGATGGAGCTCGAGAGAGAAGAAAGGTGAAAACCGATAAAGAAGGAGGAAGGAGAAGGGGTAACGGGGAGAAGCGAATAAAAAGAAGGGAAAATAATCATGTGTAATTAATTTTATATGGAGCTTTTAATCTGATCCGTACAATTTGATCTAATGGCTACTAATGAGTCCTCTCATCTCTCTTGATAAATAAAAACTCCTCTCACTTGATACATCCCCTATATATATATATAGGGAAATGCTAAAGAGTGCCCTTAGGGCATTGGTCAAGAGGATAAAAATAGAAATATTGCATTGGGAAACGGTGAAAAGTGATGAAATTAACTTTTTAAAAGTTAAAATATTGTTGAATCCAATGCAAACCTACTACTTTTGATTTCCTTAACAAATGCACTTAGGATACTTGTTAGCATAACCCATATATATATATACATATATATATAAACAAGAGAATAAAAGACAAATCCCACCTGAGTAGGAGCCTCTGAGGCCTTAGGTTGTGCTACCTCTGAGTCCTTATGTTGTGCTAGCTTTGCTGGAGATCCATCAAACAGACGAGAACATTCTGTGTATGCAGATCCTATTCCCACTCCAGCACCAAAAGCAATAGAAGCCCAGCGAGTCTGGGGACTCCCTAGTACAATAAAAATAACTAAATTAATTCCATATTTATAATTTGGGGACTCCCTAGATAAATGATCTGCAGACTTTGCAAAATAGGTGATCAATGAATACCAATTTTATTTTATTTTTTTAAGAAGGAATACCAACTTAGATAAGTACACACCACCACCAGTACCCTAGATTCAAGAAAACCCTGCTCCTATATGTGCATTGCAGGTCTATCATCGCCAGTTGGCTCCACCTTCAGCACCTATGCCTCCACTTACATTGATTGCAAATGCAACACCCATGGACTATCCTCCACCAACACTGACCCGACCTCCTAATCTTAACCTTCCTATTACAATCTGAAAAGATACCCAGTCCACTCATAACCTTTCTCCTCATTATGTTACTTTGAGCTCTCATTGCCTGTCATATTTGCATGTTGCTAGTCTGTCTTTCTTGACATTTGTATCTATTCCTTGGACAGTAGGTGAAGCTATTTGCCATCACAGATGACGCCAAACAATGGTTGAAGAAATATGTCCTATTCAGAGCAATGGGATTTAGGCCCTTGTTCCTCCTCTCTAAGAAGTCAGTTGTTGGATATAAATGGATCATGGACCTTTTTAGTTAAAGTTAGTCCTGATGATCAGGTTGATCGACTTAAAGCTAACAGTCAACTAATTGTAAATGGAGAAGGGTTAATTTACTAATTTAGTTTATGTAATATGTGTGTATAATTTTTCAAGTTGGTAGGATCTTACGATCTTGGTTCCCATCTTAAATTTTGCAATGCTGCTAGCACTCCAAATCCTAGGCAATTACTTAATTTTGCAATGCTGCTAGCCCTCCAAATCCTAGGCAATTACAATTACTTAGTAGGATCTAATTATCCTAGTTGCAATTTTACGTGTTACGATCATGCTAGCCCCTCCCAATCGTAGTAAAGATCCCAATCTTGACACATTGATTTGAAGTATTAAATTTGGCTTAATTCCAGTTTTGGCCCCCCTAGCTTTTAAATTGTGCGATTTTAACTACCTTAGTTTCAAATGTGCGATTTTGGCCCCCCTACTTTACCTCCTTTCTGATTTCGTAGTCCCCCAGTTGGATAAAAAATTATTGATTTCCTGTTTGTTGCTCACTATGGTCAAGCACAAGTCGTTTTCTGCAGTACAATCTCTATGTTTGCACCAATAAACAGTCAATTTGAACCCTAAACTATCACTCTCTCGTCAATTTAGTCCCTCAACTATTAAAATCAACTAGGCTATGGAAAATACATGAATTTCGTCTTTAAACTATGATGAAAAACAACCAATTTTGTTAACAGAGGGGTGAAATAGTTGGATGAGATAATAGTTTAAGGACCTTTAAATTGATTTTTATAGTTTAAGGACTAAATTGATGAGCGTGATAGCTTGAGCACCAAATTGAATGCTTATTCTATGTTCCGACAATACACCAGTCTAACAATAATAGCTAAATTGCACTGAAGATTAACATGCTTTATTGTTGAATTCCTCTTTCCCAGTCACTTGTCTATAGGTGCTGTTTTTCATTACATTTAACAAATGCCAGGCATCAATAATTATGTAGCATTGATACAAAAATAATTAAACTTAATTGCTTAGCATGATAATAAGTCAAGTGTTTGTGGTATAAGGTGCAAATAAGTTGTGTTATCCAAAGAGTGTTTGAAGCAGCAAGCAACACAAGAGCATTGTTAAGAATTGAAAAAAAACAACGATATTAAATTAAAAAAGTTATAGAATTAGAATTAACGAAGCATTCGATTAAGAAAAGAAAGAGAGAGTTGGAGAAGGTACTGACTGAAAAGGAGGAGACCGCCAAAAGCACCGGCAAAAGAGGAGTAAACGAAGCGGCGGACAGTGAGATCAAGGCAAGCATCCCATTTGGCATCGACGTCATACTTTTGAGGAATTAATTGTTCTTTGTTTTCACCCATCGGAACGGAACGAGTTGAATTCAAACAAGATCGATCTCTCTATTCTCTTCTCTTCTCTTCCACTCGCCGCGTGCGTGTACTCTCAATGAATCAATGTGATTTCTCGGGTCGGGTTATGTTTCAACCATAAGGCCTCGCCCAGCCCACTCTTTTTTTCATTTTCATAACCACACCCGCCTGCTGCTGCTTCCACTCTCTTTTTTAGTTACTTTCACATAAAAAAATTAAATAATTATCTTTTTGTCTTTATGTTTTTTGAAACATATCACACTCTCGCGTCGTGCATGATTGATGCCTTCTTGAGAATACATGTCATGTTGTCTTCAAATTTAATGAAACTGGAATTTTGAAGGTGTGTAAAGCATGTAGGAGTAGGAAGCAATCAGACATATATGACTATCTCTTATTGGTTAGTTTTGTGGTTACAGATTTTGGAGAAAAATGAAAAAATGCCCTGAGCAATTTAGGAGGAAAGTTTAGGCTAGAGGCTACTGCAATTTGTAGCTTTATAGTTATTAAGATGTATGTTTATCAACTTCACATGAATTTTGGGTTTAAAATTCATTACTATGTTAATCTATATACTCAACCTGATCTATAGCCTAATACACCAGTTATATGCCCCTTATTCAACTACTAAGTGGGGGGATTTAGTATTTAGGTTGCTAATCCATAAGAAATTCATTGACTTAAAAAAATGGATCCAAAATGTTCACAAAAAAGTGTACAGGAAAGTTGACAGACAAACACAAAAATCATATGCATGTTAAAACGCAAGTGCTGACACCATTATTTATATAGTCTGAAGGCATTTCATTTTTACACCAAATGTTCATGTATCCAGTCTCTCATAATTACATAGGCTTGTTCAGCATCCTTGTCTTCTTCCACAGATCCAGGTCGGTGGGCAAATCCATGACCTCTACCTGGGAATATCACTACTTTGGAGCCACTGTCAATTCTAGTCTGAATATTTTTTATTTCACTTACAGCACAAAGTGGGTCATTGTCCCCTGAAATAAACAAGACGGGAACTTTTACATCAGAAGCAACAAGCGAATCTATCCTTGTACCATAAAAGGAGATTCCAGTGCCAAAGCAAGCATCTTGGTCTTGGGCTAGCACCTCTAACACTTTGCCTCCTCCAAAGCAAAAACCAATTATGCCAAGTTTTCTGGAAACTCCTTCAGTCATGAATTCATCTGCCAGCCATTCTGTCCACACGGTAATGTCTTTTGCAATCCTCTCAGGGTTATGTCCAGCAACCCATTGTTCAAACTGAGTGTTTGGCTGGTCCTTTGTCCATGGATCTCCGCGAAATAAGTCAGGAAGTAGAATGCTGCAAGTTGGTTTAGAAGAAGTAAATAAATATGCTTAAGAGATGATAACATACCATGCACTTTGAGACCAATATGTTGAGGAAAACTAGGGTTTGGAAACATACTTAAAACCATTGCAAGCTACCCGATATGCAAAATCTCTTGTGGAGGAGTCCTCAAACCCATAAACATCAGAAAGAAGCAATAGGCCAATTCCATTATTATTTTTTACTGCCTTGAAAAGATAAGCATGAATATTATCATCGCCATCCTCTAAAGAAAGCTCCTCTCCACTGACTAATTCACATGCATCATCATCTATCACACTTTCCACATTCAGTAAACTACATGATACTTTTGAGCCTGCGGTATCTTGAACTGATTTTTGAAGAATCAATTTACTTTTTTTCTGAAAACAAACTGAAGAATTGCATTCAACAAGGTGAGCATAGTGCATAATATAAATAATTAGCTATTAGGAATATGATGTAACTAAGAAACTTCAGTTAACTGCTAAAAAAACTCAAGCATGACTAAATTTGATCTTAATTGGTGTCCAAGGTAGATATATGTATAACCACTCCCTAAATGCATGTCTCCATAGGTACAAAGATCAGTTTAGCCATTGGGATTTTTTCTTTTGTAATATGATTATATAAATCTGAATAAAACAATGAACAGTGCTGTGTCTAATCAATCGATTTAAACATCTAGGGTACCAATATATGTCACATAGAAATGAAAGCAATGTAACCAAGTAAGACGCAGTGTGTTATATGCAAGTGTTCAGGACTAGAGTGCAGACATGAAAATAAAGAAAATAGATGAAAATTATCATTTCATATTTTCCTAAATACTTAATAATCATAATGTCAACTTTCTTGGATGACTAAATTCTGGTTGCAGGTTTCTATATGTTTCCTGCTGATGATTTTAGAGGCCTTCTTCGCCAGACAAATCATGGTTAACATCTCCCATTCCATATTTGAGGATTGTTCTTCATAGCCAAGGAGTTCATACAGACCCTTAGAAGAAAATAGCAATATTCTCGGCTTGGCCTACACCTACTTGTGTCAAACAGCCTAGAGCATTTCTAAGTTTGACTTGTTACAACTTAAAATAAAGATTTGTCCAAAGTCATTGCTGATTTTACCTTTGATGACTAAAAAAAGGCCGTGTCCAACATTCTTGTGCTAGCACTTGCCAATTCCAATGGAGCATTGCTAATGCTGACCCTAACATCGCATGCTATACTATAGCCTATTTCGTTAAGAAGCAATACAAGATTAGCTTTGGCTTTTGCATGCCAAAAACCTCTACCTAGGCAGAGGGAATTGGAGACACTATTTGCCATGAAAGAAATTCAGAGTCAAAACTCAAAACAGATCACCAGGGATTGAAAGAACTGATGTTTAGATAGATGTTAAAAATCCGTGAGTGTATATACTATTATCTAACCAAATTGCTTCACTATGATTCTAGCACAATATTCAGCCCTAGTAGGTTAAAACATGGTATCTGACTAACGCCTTCTCAAGGCAACAGGATCCTCAGAAAACACAGAATGTCAACTCATGTTCACTAGTCCAATGTTTGTGTTGGTCCACAATGTCATAAATGCTAAACCAGAATTTCAGAAGCTACACCAGCCGATTTACTCAACACGTTGAAGGATGTCATATTATTTAGAAAAGAAAAGTAGAATTTAGGTATCATTCCAACTCAAACTAAGAAGTACTTTAGGCTGTTTTATGTTGGCATTCTAAAAACCTTTAATAATGGGGTCTTGACAAGTGTCATACAGACACGGGTCAAGGAGCATTGGATACACTCTTTGAAAAGCTTCTAATCATGAAAAAATGTGTTAAAAATTATGTTTCCAATATAATTTATCATTTTCTCTGCAAAATATTTTTATTGGATACTTTTATTTACTTAACCAATGGCCATTTTTGTTGAAAATATATCATTTGTCTTTCAAAGCTCAAAAAAAAAATCATTTGCCTTTCTTTTCCTATTCTGTTGTGTTTTTTCACTCATCATGAAATAATATACTAAATCCAAATGATTTTTTTAGTTGTATACGAAATGAATGTGAATAGATGATGAAAGGAGGGTAAAGTGAATATATGAAGAAAGAAAGAGAACATACAGGAGGAGAAAATAGAGGTTGGAAGGAAATGGCAGTGAGGAGGATGGAGCCGCTTTGCAATGCTTGATGGTGATGCAGCAGCAGCAGCACCACAAATGCTTACAGTTGCTCTTGCTGTTGCTAGCCCCATCTTCACTTTACTGCTTCCTAGTGCTAGTACTCAATAATCATAATCAATATCTATAAATATCTCATTTTTTTGTGTGGTTTTCGTTAAATCTATGTTAACCAATCAGGAACTCATCACAAACAGCCAAACCTCTTCAAACAAACATGTTAAGGGTCTATTTGTAGGATTTATTATAGTTTATAGCTTGCTATGTTTATAAACTCTTAGATGTGTTATTTTATCAAGGATTTATAGGAAAACTTTTCAGACAACCATAAATTTATGGTTTAATAATAGTTTTCGTCCTCTAATTTTTACGAAGTTGCGATTTTAGCCCCCTAAAAAAAGCTACAAAACTGCCCCTAAGTTTTGCAATTGTAGCAGTTTTGGCCCCCCAAGGCCAATTTTTGGTAAAAAAAATAACACGTGGCACCTCACTTAGGGTGCCACGTCAGCGTAGACCGAATCAAAATTTGTCTTGGGAGCCAAAACTGTCACAGATGCAAAACTTAGGGGGCGGTTTTGTAGTTTTTTTCTTAGAGGGCCAAAATTGCAACTTTGAGAAAGTTGGGAGGCTAAAACTGCTATTAAGCATAAATTTATAAACAAAAATGATATTGACATTGAAACCAAAGCAATAGAGAGATAAAGTAAAAACATAACGTGAATATAAAGGATAAAGTTGTCACAAAATGGTTGTATAAATATCATTTCTCTGTCAAAAAATACACTTGCCATAATCATTTTATGACATGTTTTATGACAACTTTTTTTTTTTTTTTATTGATAAAAAACAATATAGTAGAAAGAAGAGAGAGAGGGGGGGAGCATAATGCCAGGATAAATGATAAAGTTGTTCAAATTAATCTCAATTTTACTCTTGTAATTTTAATTGAACAAAATTAAATATTATTTAAATATATTATTTTTATGTCATTTCATATTTTTAAATTAATTAAACCGTTAATTTTATCAAATACTATAAATATATCGACTAGCTTAATCGATATAAGTTATCCACTATAGTTCGTCTGGTATATGTTAGTTTATTAACTATTCACTATTTTTTTTATCTAATTGAATTATTTTAAAAACATAACTCCATATTACATCTTTTGCGTGTTGTGTTAGAACTCCCGTGGGCAATTTATTTGGACTCAAACAAAATGACAGCGGGTAAATATGACAATTTTGGAGGGGGAGGCAGTAGCCTTACTCGAGGCCCTTCACTTTGCTGATGCGAACATATGGGACCGGGTTGTGTTCGAGTCCGACTCATCTATTTTAGTGCAAGCTCTATCGTCTCCGGGCCATGGTGATTTGGAATTCTATGCTATTGTTTTTAGTATTATTTATCAGTTATCTTTGCATTTCAACTTCGAGGTGAAGTTTGTTAGGAGACAAGCGAACATGGTTGCTCATAGTTTAGCTAGGGCGACCTGTTCTTAGGCTAGTCACCGTATTTTTTATTCTTATCATTCTTTTGTATTGAACATTGGTTGATTAATGATAATAACTAACTTTGCTTCGGTCAAAAAAAAAAGTGTGTTTGATTCTATTTGACTATGATACATTCGGTTCAAATGTTTTTTTAAGTATAATTGATTTTTTATTATTCTTTTAACTATTTTTTATTTTGTGGTAATTCTTTTAACTATTTTTGCACCCCCAATAACTTAATCAACTCATATTAGAGATATGTATTCAAAAATAAATTATTTTTAGTCCCTCTATTTATATTCGACACACTTTTAATTTAAAAGACACATTTTTAATTTAAATTATTTTACCGTAAATGTATTTTTAGTCCCTCTAATTTTAAATATAAAATAAAAAGTTTTCATCCTCCCATTTTAAAAAAAAAAAGGTTTTTTCCCCTCATTTTCATTTTATTTTTTTGGAATTTGCATCTCTTATTTCATTTGTGAATGATATTTTATGGGTATGATATTGCTCCTTAAATTTGTTTGATACATGGATATTTAGTGCGATCATATAAGAAATATGAAGTCATTAATGAATAAATACTTCCTCTAATCTTATATATATTTAATCTAAAAGTTAATATAAAATTGAAACGAATCAATGACATTAGTAAAAATGATCCTTCAATTGAAAAGGTGGAAAATTAGAAGAAAAGAATAATTATAAAAAAAAAAACTTAGATGCATTTGTGGTCCTTTATTCCTAAATTAATAAAAACGAAAAGGGAAGAGGAGGTGTAGTTAAGCGGGAGAATTTGATCCATCCTTTGATTTTCCCTCCTCTTGCAAAATTCGGGTTTCTATTCACATCTCTCGCGAAAGAGATTGAAAGGAAATAGAAGAAGAGATCGTGAGGAGTTCATTTCACTTTTTCCATCTCTTTCTCTCGTCACTCTCAGGTTACCATTCTCACCCTTTTTAGAGATTGCATGTTAACTGTTTGACAAATTTTCTCAAACATGTGCTGTTGTTTCAACCACCATCTTCAATGGTTTCACTCAGAGGTCTTGCTTAAAACATTGATGTATTCAACATGGTCATCTAATTCCACCTTAATTTTGCCAATCCCCCCTTTGGAACTTTCCATCCCTCAGAAAATAACAATTTGTTCAAATTCTGCTACACATAGTGCTGCTACTTGACAATACTGAAAATCTTTTCCCTGACTCAAACAATTTCATCCTTATTTCTTCAACTCTTTGGTCTATTCTCAAGTAGACTACACCTTTTTCGTATTAATTAACTAGTTTACTTTTGTGATTACTGATTACGCAGTTAGCTTTAGGGTAACTGTCTTTATGTCATTAAATAATTTAAACAATTAGTTTTCATTATTTCTTAAGCATAATCAAGTTGGTCCTTGTTGTTACAGCCTAGTGGTTATGCTGTGATGACATTTTATGTGGGTACACGGGCCTCCACACTTCCCCCTTCCTGTGTGTGTGTGTGTTTATTTGAGTATGTGTTGTGTTGGTCTTTAAGCCAATATCAAAATAAATAAATAAATAAACATAATCAAGCTCCCTAACCATATTTCATAGATCTCAGATTTCTCGAAACAAGGGGAATTAAAAAGAAGAATAAATTTAGGAAGAACGGATACAAGTGAGCCGAGAGAGGGAACGTTGTACAAGTTCATTTCACTTTTTCTATTTCGTTCGTCTGAAGTTACCGTTCTGATTTTTTATTTTTATTTTTGAGTGTTTAGAGATTGCATGTAAATTGTTTGAGAAATGTTCTTCATAGTTGTTCCTACCTAAATGAAAATACACAAAGATAATGTTGGTTACTTGCTTGTCTAGATATTTGAGATGCTGTAAGACTACTGCGTTGTCTGTTGTAAATGTTTTTCATTGTTTTCTTTGAATGTGTTCAACATGTCTTCTTTCAAGTTTAGCACCGACACTTCAGATTGAAGATGTTTTCTGTGTCCCACGTTGACATGACACCTACATGTGTGGTTACATTCAATTATACAATTTTCTCAAATTTTACTTGTGTCGACGTGTTTGTGTTTGGTGTCAGTGTCTCTAATCATGTCAGTCTTCACAATTGAGTTTCACCAAGTGAACAATTGTTTATGAGCAGTCCATATAATTAATAACATGTTCAGGAAATGGTATATGAAATTTGATACCGATTAGATGAGTTTTGAGCCTTCAAATGAGATACTAAAGTTGCATGCTCTTTGTTGGAATTTATGTGAGAACTGTTTTTGTCTACAATTTTATACACTATTCTGTGCACAACTAATTCAAAGTAAAAGCATGGATTTGATGTCTGATGTGTTAGGAATCTGTCTCTATTTTTTTATTGATATTTTTGTTAAAAGTCCTCTGTTTTGAATTTTCCTAGACCATTTAATGATCATTTTTTATGAAATAAAATTATGTTGATGATTTATTATTTGTTGCTGGTTTGCAATTTTTGTTGGTTTTTAGATTTAACTTTTGGCCTTAACCCATATGGGCTGGGTCAAGTAGGTGGACTTGACCATATTGGCGACTCTAAAATGTACTAGTTTTTTGAACCCGTGCAACACACATGGAGAAAGTTGTTTCGAAAATTGAAATTTTAAGTTATCAATTTTATGTATTTTCTATTATCTATTTCTATAAAAACTTGTCATAGAAAACTCATATCAATTTCTATGTATTTTCACATAAAACTAAATTATTTTCAATAAAAAAACCTTACAGTAAATCATTTTCTAACAATTTATGATAATAATATCTGGTGGACTGCAAGATCATTAGTAACATGTCATGGAAGATTCAAATTTTTATTGTCCTTGCAAAAAAATTTTAAATATTAGTGCAAGTTAAATATGACGACATTAGAGAAACTGGTTTATGAGACATGCTGACACCTTGTGAAAGTAATCAAAGATAGGTGATAAATCTCAAGTGGTTTTGTACAAAATCATCTCCTCTGCTCATGCAAAAACCTACAAAACAGCGAAGAAAAACTTAAAGCAAATGGCGTTCTATAAATTTCAGTCTCCATCCAAGTTTGTGTTGGATAAACGTTAAAAATCTAATTATAGGCATGAGACATAAGACTCATTCATGTCTGGTTGCTCAATGTTCCCAAACGAAATACAATAGACACACCAAGCAAAATGAAAGCTTCAAAATTAAATCACCATGCAAGATCCGGGGCATATCTTTGAGGGGTTTCATTGAGTCTCGCTGTTGTAGTTTCTAAAGCCTAAATGCTTATTGAATTCCATTTTGATGTTTGATTTGAATTTCTGAGAAATAGCCTGCCAATTTGAAACCTCCCTTTGTTAGTTTGTAGGCTGTTCTTGCATTTGGCCTCATTTTTTGCAATTACGGCTCGCACATCTATTTTTCCTTTGTACCGGTTTTTAGCGCTATCTGCTCTGTGTAGTTCTCATCTCATCTTCGTAATCTTAGGGGAAATTTGTAATTGAGTGTATAGTCCAATTAAGATACTCAGCATGTTTGGGAGAAAAGCTTGCCAACTTGTGAAAGAATTTGCAAGTGGAGAAAAGGGTCAGCTCACACCATTTAATGTAAGTCCAGATCTTCATTTTTCAGTTAGACACTCATTATTATATTTTAATTGTTGGTTTATGTTAAAACTTGCTTGTGTTGGGGAAAATGATTTGCATGATTGATTTGATTGTAAACCTTATGTTTACATTTAATTTCTGGTGATTTTAATTTTTTTTTCCTTTTATATTTTAGGAAAACTTGGTACTTGTGCAAAACAAATTTAAAATGTTCACACTATGCCATTGGTATCTTGGGATCGTTAATTATTTATGACGTTGCTACGTGTTATCTCGTGTCGCTTTTGATATTTATTTACCGCGGACTTTTTTCCCATACTCCCGTAGAAACTCATTAACCAATCTTTATGTTGTTGTGAATATGTGCTTGCTTTTACTTGATACTTTTTCCAATGATCTTGTAGAAAGACTTGTTTGAGCAAGTAGTTGGAGAATGCAGCCAACATCACCTTGACCTTCAGTCCTTGATAAGGTAATGGTTAAGATAATGTCCTTATTCTCTTTTTGCTGGTGTTTCCCTTTTTTTTTTCTTTCTGTTGAAGTAGGATATCTCACATGGGCATGAGTTTTGTTGAATGTGCGCCTGTGTTGGTCAAGCCATATCGCAAGGTTAAATTAAAGGCATTGCATTGTTTTGCATATTTTAGTCAGAAATCCCTTTCCATT
>Ga0315914_1007629_pt1 | contig 14883 bp, 8 predicted proteins | sample MpolenodulesMG_FD_203920 | JGI IMG/M metagenome (GOLD analysis project Ga0315914, IMG submission 203920) | Medicago polymorpha root nodule microbial communities from Los Angeles, California, United States - elongated nodules | ecosystem: Host-associated > Plants > Roots > Nodule | place: USA... | reverse complement strand
AACACCCGTTTAAACTCAGTTGTTTCTGAATTTTACACCCGATTATATTTCGAACCCGACCGATTCACTCAAATTGATGTCGGTTTGAACGGGTTGCGGGCGGGTCATGGTTTTCTGCTCACCCCTAACGGGTAGGTACCACATTAAAGATAAAAGAGGCACAAGACATGCATAGCAAAAGCCACAGGTAGCTACAACAGCAAATCATGGGATATAATTGTCTACAAACATCTTACAGAAATACCAGGACATAATAGTGAGACCAAAAATCCTTGGTACTTTGAACTTATGCATCCCAATACTCTACATAAATGTATCAAACAATAGTCTCTAAATCCAAAGTGAAAATTAAATGACAAATTCATGGGACATGCTGAGTTCCTGATCTAATAATCCCAAAACACTGGTATCTACATGCTATGAGAATAAGTAGATTAATCACAGACATATGATTTCAGATTGAAAACTGAAGTCATTATAGACTATAGTATATCACATCTCAATATTTCAAGAGGAAATTTGAAGAATAGCAACCATAGATCTTAATAGATCTCCCTTGGGTTTTTCCATGAACTGGCGTAGCTTCCCTCTTTCATCGACCTTCACTAATCCAAAATCATAAGAAAATATTAATATTTCAGAAACCGAATGTGTAAATATCAGCACATGAATTAATATGCTTCTGCAGATGTAGATCAGTTGTTATGTGAAACATTCACAGTGAAAGATGATCAGCAAAAGCTAATAATACCGACCTGCACAAGTTCCATGTAATCCATTTGATAGAGCTAATCACCACACAATATCAGAACGTTCTCTATTTTTTTATGCTCAGCATCCTAAACTCAAGTTCCAGAAGCTTATTTAATTTCTAATTGACAAAATTCCTGCTAAATCTACAATAGTATGACCATGAAAACTATTATTGCATACCTCAAACAACCAAAGGAATCGTCTTACAACATCGCCAATACTCTGAAACCACTTATTTCCCGATTCACCGAGTGTTTGAGTTGCTGCTAATATCTAACATAACAAATTTCTAGCCTGTCATGATTTAAGTGAAAGCAAAAAACTAATTCACGGTAACAAAAAAAGAAGTGTACCTCAATAAAACTACCGCCACAGTTGATGCCACCTACCAAATTATATGTTCGATCAATGTGAAGATTGATGGACTGAGAATTGAATTGTGTAAGAACGTAAATTTTATTAATTCCATTATTGATACAATTACTCATTGGTATGTTAACCAACCTATAACATCAACAATAATGAGCTCCATATGTTGATTCTCATTGCTACCAATCACAATCCAAGAATCAATCACCCTAAATCCTATTTTCCAAATGTCCAAATTCTTTTTGAGGTCCTTAATGTAGTCATAATCCCTTGACATTGAAAGCCCTATACACAAATACAACCATTCATGATGTAACTTCCTTTTGTTCATTTTAATATTGGAAAAATTACACAAAATATTAAATGCACTCTAACATAATTCTCTCTTTTAAATATGGAACCTCAGTAATCAGAAGTTAAATTTTCAAATATAGCTGCAATGATTTTATATAAGTTTTCAACTATAATGCCAGAAATTAAAATAGCAGTTGTATTAGATCTTTTGCATCCCCCAAAATTCAATCACCACTCTGAACTTCAATAATCATGCACTACCTTTATAAGCAAACAAAATTATATAAAATAGTTCTAATGCTTTTTGTAATCAAATTTTTCTGTCATCAATTTTCTTAATCCGTGTGCATGCAAAAAATTCAATCAACTTTCTGTGATCAATTTTTCTGTAATCGGTTGTGTTAGAGCTTTTGCATCCTCCAAAATTCAAGCACCAAAAAAATGATATTAATCATCATAATCACTTATATAATCCACATGAATGCATTTATTTATCAGAATCACAACACCACACATGCTAAGATGATACCTTTAAGTAAAAAAAAAAATCTTTCTGGAAACCAAAAATCATCTTTCCAGATTAATCCAAAATAAATCCAAAAATGCAAAGAAACAAACCAAAACTGAAAAATTAAACCCTTAAGATTAAAATAATATCTTTCTATAGACATGCAACAAAAATCCCCTCAGAATAAAAAAAAGGAATAAACAAAGCTTTAACATCCAATCGGATGGCAAAACAAAAAATAAAACACAGAATGCAGAAAACTCATTCAATGTAAGTCATGCATGGTTTTAGATTCATGAAAAAAATATATAAATAACCTTTGATGAAGAAGAAGCTCAAACAATGTTTTTCAGCTCAAATAGCTCTTCCACTACGATACTTAGGGGTGTTCGCGGTGCGGTTTGGTTCAATTTTGAGGCTAAAAGTCATCCGAACCGCAAAATAAATAAGTATGTGGTTTGGTTTGGTTCGGTTGACTTTTAAAATATAACCCAAACCAAAACAAACCAAACCAATCCGGTTTGGATTGGATCGATTATTACGGTTTTTTTAGACAACTTTTTTTTTTAACGTTAAAATCAAATTAAAAAGGTAAAGCACATATTCTCAACAATGTTTTAAATTTCATCAAACATTACAATTTTTGTTTCTATCTAACAATGTTCCCAACTACGTAGACCAAATTAAAACGTGGACAAAACGTAATCCTATTTTGTAAGAAATTCAAAAGACTAAAATTTTAATAATTCTCTAAGAGTTCAAGTAGCACATAAATACATTTTTGATAGAAAGAGCAAAGAAGAAACTTAACCGGAGAAAATTATATTTCATTTTATTAAAGTTTTCATTGAATGTTTTTGAGTATTGATCTAGATAATATGTATTTAATTAGTGTTTTTCTTATATTGCGGTTTGATTTAGTTTGGTTCGGTTGGTAAAATCAAAACCGCAAACCGAACCAATCCAAACTGAAACCGCAAAAAACCACATTTGATTCGGATGTATTCAGATCATTTTTATACTCAACTGCATGGTTTGGTTCGGTTTTGAACACCTCTACCGATTCCGATGAAGCAAGGAAATTATGGAAGGGAAATGTGTTTTTTTTTTTAAATATGGGAGAGAAATGTTGGAAATATATATATATATATATATATATATATGAGCCAAATGATGATGAGGTGGCATTCACCATATTTAAAAGACTTATATGATTATCAAATTGCCCCTCATATGGGCTAAAATGGAAAATCATATAGTATTATTTTCGTAAGTAGACTTGTTTTTTACTGCTAGTTAATAAAAGTTGTTTATATTATCAAAATTAGTTTAAAGACTATAAACATGTTTGTTTAATATTTTAGGCTTAATACATCATTTGGTCCCTTAACTTATTTTTGATTTTCAATTTGGTCTATAACTATAAAGTGTCTCAATTTGGTCCAATAAATCTTATGTCGTTTACTATTTTGATTCTCTCCGTTAGTATATTATGAAATCTATTAACTTCTTTCCACGTGTCAGTTAAGATCGATGATCAACGGTTGAATTTAAAAAGCACACATGGCATACCGTGGACTCATAACATATGATAACTTTTATTGTCATCTTCTTCCCTCTTCATCTTCATATAACATTTATCAACCTTCATAAAAAAAAAATGCAATTTTTTTTTTAAATCGAATTTTTTTCCTTTAAAAAATTCATCATTTTCAACTTCATCAAAAACCATATAATCAAATCCTTAAACATATTGTCTTCTTCTTCCCTCTTCATCTTCACTTTCTCTCCCTAAAACCTCTCTCACAAGCAAAACAACGTTGTTTATTTCCTTCTGGAAATTTTTTTGAAGCTATCTTTCATTTTCACTGTTCCTTCTTTCTCTCTCAACGATATTTATTTCTCTCTCAACACTATTTCTTTCTTTCTTTCACTGTTCCTTCTTTCTCTCTAAATCCTTGATCTGCATCACTTTCATACTCATACACTTCGGACTCTGTAGTTTTGAAGCTATGAAGGTAACAATGTGTGTTATATTGCAAGTATGAAGCTATGAAGCTCGGAATTGATAATCAAATTTAAATTAAAGTACAATAAGTTCAATCTCTTGTCTTTTAGCAAATCAAACACAAACTATAAAAGCAAGAATGTTTCAATATCAGGACCTTTTGTCATAAAAATTCTCAAAAAATCATCGAATGTTAGAGGCTTGTATATGGGAGGAGCACCAGAACATGTCAAAGGCTTTGCTGGTTCTATAATATTTCCGTTTGTTGGACGGATGAAGTAGGCAACGGTGGTTCTTGCCCTGCCTGAATTTGTCACAACACGGTGCTCTGCTCCTATCAGCCTTCCATTACTAATGATCTACACATTAGTGAAAAAAATAAAATTAGTTCAATTTCATTAACTATATGCAAAACATTAGTGTAAATGTTAACTAATTAAATACATCTAATATTTATAAAATCATAATTAAATAAAGTTAAAAAAATTTGGTTACCATACCATGTAGAAGTAATTAATTTTCGCCGTGAACCAGTTCTACATACAGGGTTGGTTATTCCTTACCAAGTGAATTTTCTCCACGGGCAAAAGTGTATGGGATCAAACCCGTCACTACCTACCTAAGTAGGAGTCTAAATTTCTTACCACATGATTTAATCTTTGTTGATAAATATAAGTAATTAATTAGTTGACTATGTGTAAAAAAAATAAAATAAGGGTCGTGTTAACTTGTGCCCTTAGGGCACATGTTAAACATTAATTTTATTCCATTAATGGTAAGAATTTAATAAAAAAAGTTTAATATTTAACATTTTGAGTAATAAATTAACACAATTTTCAATACATAATTTCTATTAGTGGAATTCTTGACATATGCCCTAAGGGCTCGGTCAAAAAAATAACATATGTCATAAGAACACAAGTTAACGTTTTCCATAAAATAATAGTAATAAGGTTTTTTCTAGATTACATTTGAATAAAGATGGGTAATTTACCCACCAACCAATGAAAATGCGTAATTTATTGGTGGGGTCAAGATAGTTCATGGATACCACCTAAAAAGGTGAGTGTTCATTAGTTGAGGTAAATTACTCACCATTCTTCCATGGGTACTCTAGTTGTCCCCTAGTAATAAAGATGTTAAGTTCTTAAAGAAAAAAAGCACGTGACACTTATAGAAATACAAAATGCACGAGGGTTTCTACTTAATATGAACCTTTGTAGTGCTTCAATGATATTTATACATTAAAATCATAGTAATAAAGATGTTAAGTTCTTAAAGAAAAAAAGCATCGAGTGAAACGCATGCGTGTCCCACGTTTTGGAAATGAATCCCACATAAAATGTGAAATCCATACGAGTTTTATGCAATAAGGGAATGAATCTTAAAAAGAAAGTTAAATAGAGTATTTATAGCAAAATTAACTTTTTTTTTTTATCAATGATAGTATACCAAAATGTCCTTAAAAATTAATGACTCTTTTTATACATTTGTTAAAACTGGGGAAGGAGAATTTTTTTACTATCAAAGCGGTACTAATGATCATTTTACAGCCGTTGTTAAATTGATGTAAATTTAGTATTGTGAAGTTATAAGACTATGCTCTTACCACTGAAGTAACACAAAAGTGTTTGTTTGATTCAATTAAATGAAACGAGGAATAATGTAGGTAATGAATTTAAACTTTAAATGGAACTAACAAGGGTAAATGTGAATAACTAACTATCTTAATTGTTGAGCAAGTGACTAAAAATTAGTGTGCTGGAAGTTTGAAATCGTGACACAATTTTGGTACCGTGATAAGATTTTGGCACTGTGACAAGATTTTCAAGTTAGGATATAGGTGTATTTCTGGAAGGAAATTGTGACATAGTTTTTGGTTAAGGGTACAATACAGTATTGCATACAAGCTTAATCGTGACACGATTTGTCTAGGCAAATCGTGACGCAGTTTTGCCTAAATCGGAACAGTATATAAGCATCATTTGGCAAATTTGTTGAGCAAGCTTGGTGAATCTCATGGAAACCAAAGTAGGCAAATTTTAGGGTATTTAGATCCTACAGATTGAGGGTCTTTAGGTGAGGTTCAAAGTTTCAAGATGTGAATCTTTGAGAACCAAAAGAGGGGGCTCGTGGGGGAGGGTTGGTGCCTTTTGAAGAGAGATTCATAGGATTGGTAAACACTTCAAATGAGAGCCATTTGTGAGCAACTTGAGTGAGTCTTGGGTAACCAAAAGAAAAGATCCTTAGGAAATCAAAGGCTAAGGGTTGGGAAACAATTGGAAAACACATTGGGTGAGTGAAATCATTGAGTCTGTTGTTCATAGGAGGAGATTGAGAAAAGGGTAGAAATTAGGTTTGTTCTTGGTGCTTGTTGAAGATAATTTCTTGTAACCCTTTTGTATCTCTTTGTAAAGAACTGATTGATAGTGAATTGGAGAGATAAATCTCTCCCCAAAGTAAGACATTGTTGGACTGAACTGAGCAAACATTTTTGGTGTGTTCTTCTCTTTTCTCTACTTTCTTTATCTTGTTTTTTATATGGTTCGATTGTTGTTTTGCTTTACACTTGGTTACGAGATTCAGATCTAAATATGTTGTTGTTGCTTGTGGTTACTGGTCGCCATTTATACTTTTCTCACGTATCTAAATTTCATTGATGTGAGATTTGAAGTTATTGAATTCACAACATGAATAATAAATTATCCTTCTTGTCTTTATCATAAAAAATTAACTTCGGACTTAAAAGATTTTTTTTTAGAGAAGACATATAAGAAAATTAGTTAAGTGCAAATGGCTTTTTTTAATCTGATCAATAAAACAAGGGTATTTTAAAATGTACCTTTCATAGGAACTTTTTTTGCAAAAAACTGTCATTAGAAAATAAACAAATATTAACTTAGGGGTGTTTTAAGAATGATATTATCAAACACAGTAAAAGTAGTTAAATTCACTTTTTTTTTAAGACCAACAATTATAATGATTAGTTTTGTTTATATTCAAAATGGGAGAAAATAATTACTTTTCCCAGTCCTTTATATGAGAAACCTTTCAAAAAAAAATTCTACTTGTAAGAAAATATCAAAACTTTTAAGGTTTGTTTATTGCGTAATTTTTTTTAGCCCTCATTTAATGTCTGTGTTTTTAATATTAGTGATTATATTTAACACTTCAAAAAAATTAAGGTATATTTGTTAAAACATTCAAAAAGTTGCAATAATTAATGATTGTTTTGGTTTTGATGATTTTTTATTTTTCTTCTTATATTAAGTACCAGAGGAAATAGATATTTTGTTTACATTTTATGAAGGGAGGGATTACCTGCAAAAGAAGCCCAATGTTAACCACAAAAGCATATGGAATTGGTTCAACAACAATCCATTCCCCATCTTTGAAGACTTGAAGAGCATTTATATCATTTTCTTGAAACAGAATGGTGACAAGGTTAGGATCTCTGTGCTTGGGTGTTCCCAAGGTTAAACTTGGCTGTGGACAAGGTGGATAGTGATGACCTAACAATAATGGACTTTCACTAAGTCCACCAGAACAATATTTGGGGTCAAGTCCTAACCCTTCACATATCAACTCCAATATTTTAAGCCCCAGTGCTCTCATTTCTTGTGTATATTTTGCAACTATCTCACTGGAAAGGTGCAACAAAAATATTGTTAGTTAAATTATTGAATTAATAGTTCAACTATAAAATATGGTAATTATAACTATAACAACTAGCGAAATCATTGAGTGTCCGTCTTTCCGCTCTTTTGACTGCGCTAACGTTTGAAAATTATGAATAATTTTTTTTTTATTAAATTTTGATTTTGATTAAAACTAAAAATATAAATGTGTTTTGCTTTCAAGTTATAACAAATCAAATTAACCATGCTTATATATTTCAATAGCACCAACAACATAAAAAAAAAAGATAATATAATTTTTAATGACACCAACAACGATCTTTATTATAGAAAATATTATTTAAGGGTATAATTGGAATAATGAAAAAGTAAATATAAATATATTCATCTAGTTTGTTATACTTTTTAAATGATAAACAAAAAAAAAAATCAAACATATATATATTCATATCGTGTTTATTACATTTTTTAATATTTAAATTTATTCTTATCTATTTATTACATGTGTTATTTGTATTAAAAATTGAGGGTATTTTTGGAAAGAGAAAAAGTCAGTCCGAAAGAGCTGATTGAGGTTGTTTTCTTTATATATAGTATAGAAGTATAGATATTGATGATAATATATAATAATATTAAACAAAATCAAAAAATTTCAAAGAAATATAAAATCTATATTTCATGTAAAAATGACTTAATATTAATTTGTGTTTTCTCTTTTTCTCTAAAAAAAATAATAATTAATGTGTCCATATTTAATTAAATTATTTTTTTTCGCACACATTCTTACAATACTGGTTTCTACATGCAATTTGATCTGCGCATAGCTAGGTAAAAAAAAACTGAGCTACTCCCTCTATCTTTTACTAAAACATTATATTTGTTTGTTATTTTTTATTAAAAATGGTAAGGATATATTTTGGACCATCTTTTAGTGGTTTGTATAAAAAAAAAAAAACAAAAAAAAAAAAAAAATTGAAAACAAAACTTTGGAAACTTGCATGCAGCTTTTTCCCTTTCTTAAAGTTGGTAGGTAGTTAGTTAATATATGCTCAATTATTATTCATTCGTACTTGCAGATTGATCTTGATTATTTGTACGTACGAAGAAGTATAGCCTTGTGGGTGTTGTTAATTTCATGCAGCCAATGGTACTAATCATAACCATGCATATGACACTCTATAATATGCAACAATATATAGTGACATTCTATATGCAACGGTATCATAAGGTTTGAACCATAAGTTCCTGTTGTTGTATGGAAGAATAATGGAAGACTTATAAAGGAATAATTGAAAGGGCAAACAAGGAACGTTAAATACTACTCCCTCTTTATTTTATTGTATATCACTTTAAAATATATATTTATTTATTATATGTCATTTTTTGATATCAATAAAACATTAATGTTTTTTTTATCATACAATTGATTATTTATGACTCATGTGGAGAGTTTGTTGTGGTAGCACAATCAATTAATATACAACGCATGTATTCTAAGATGGCCTAACCGAAAATAAGTAGTTTTATTATTTTTTTAGAGAAAAAAAGTAATTTTTTATTTTTTTAAAGAAAAAAAAAAGTAATTATTAGAAATTGCATCATCAACTATTTCATATTTAAGATATATAAAGCGAATAATAGAAAAATTTCAAAACCATAGAAATTCTAACAAATTCTAACTAACCATAGAAGTAACGTATTTTGGTATGATTTTACTAAGAATGTAATGGAATCAAATGTTTGACTGTGACCTATAACTCTCACAATCAACTTTAAGGAAAACACACAATCAATCTATAGGATAGAGGTGGTATTTGTCAACTGGGTACACATCAACTTCCACAATCAAGCATCTCTGACTCGAATTGAAAAAAATTATATTATCTTGATCGTTATCAAGGATTTTAATTTATTTATTTATTTGATTAAAAAATCTGACCTAGACCTCAAGGATTAAATAAAGTTGCAATTTGGGAAGGCCAAAAGAAATAAAAACAGTCGAAGAACATTATTAAATAGAAGAAAATTTACCAAATGATTAATGAATGATTAGTCGTAGTCCGAATTGGAGATCATATCTATTTCTTGTCATTAGGCATATATTTGTGGTTTATGTTAATTTAAAGTTAAATCTTCAATTAAACAATTGAATTCAAGTGATTACCGAGCGTTAACAAAGACTAATTGTTAATAAGAACTTTAAGTTATTTATTGGGTGAAACAATTTTTAATGAGATTTTACTTACCTCATTGTCGTGTTTCTGATAACTGTGACATTTGACCTCTAAAAAAAATGTTGCATTTGACAATTTCATGCAAACTAAAAAATAAATGAAAACAAAATTATGATTGTACTAAATTGTTCTTATCAATCATCTATATATATATATATGGTATTTTTATTATCATACATCATAATATTAATCAGTGAATACAGTGGGAATTTTTTTTTGTTCTCTTGTGACCATAGACTAACTCCACTTCTAAATTAGTTTTTGAGAAGTTGTTACAAAATGTTGAATAATATATTGAATACTGTGATACAAGACTTTTTTTTAGAGTTGTGTAATACAATCCATAAAAGTTATGCAAAATTACAACAATATTAAAAAAATAAAAACAATGTTAATAATATTAAATATTAGAGTTGTTTAATCTAGATCCGGTTCTACGGTAAACTTTATATTAGTAACGATCTATCTTTTAACCATTTTTACGAATTATCTTTTTTTTTCTCGTTCTCAAACCCTAGCCGTCATCGTACCAAAAAAAAACTCCCTTAGTCGTCACCAATTTTCTTCTTGATCTACCGAATAGGGGTGATTTATACTAATTTTGAACTAAAATCACCTCTCATAACTGTTTTTCTTTCTTTTTTTGGTTAAATAATATATTTTCACATATTTTCACTTTTATTTCGTTTGTTTTTGTCATTTCGTCGTGTTTACACGACTTTTTTTATTATGATTTCCCGTCTTTATGTTTTTTTTTTGATTTTCCGTCTTAGTACAATGTTTATTTGATTCAGATTAAAAATTTATTTGAGCAAGTGCAAATTCAAAAAATGATTTCGGTATCGTCAACGTCGCAGATCAAGAAACATGAATATTCTGGAGTCTTGAATATAGTCATACTTGTAGGCATAGATACTCTGTCGTTTTATGCTATTAACATGGATGTTGTGAGTTCACGGATCCATCATTTTTGTTTTTGGTGGCTTTGAATTTGTATTGAATCGATTTACTCTATAAATAAATTTATGAAATCGATATCAAACAAACCCCTATATCTTATGTAAACAAGTAAATTTCCAAGTATGTTTCCAAATAAAAAAAGTTTCAAATATATTTAAATCATTGAACACTGAACCGTAACTAAACCATTGACAGCTATAGTCAAAATAAAGAGAATCTCTACTCATATCGAAGTGGGATTTATTATTGGGTCATGCTAACAATTGTATTTAGGACATTGATTAAGGATTCAAATTTAGAGTTAAATGATGAAATTTAGATAGAAATAGTTACTTTTTGTTGTTTCAATGTGTTGAATACACTATTTTTAAGATAAAGTTTTTATTTTAAATTTTTTAACAAATGCTCTAAAAACACTTGTTAGCGTTTTCCGTTTATTATTAAAAAAAGTTAAAATAGAAGAAATGAATTGTCGATTTACCGGTATCTTGTAGGCTTTTGTGGCCAAAACTCCATGAATTCACCTGAAGGTGGACAAATATGCCTTAATGTGTCCCTCCAATACTGAACAAAATCTTTGTTATTATTAATCTCACGACTTGTATATAGTCTACAGCTTCCATTAGGGTCCCTTGAACTTTCACTTATCTTTTCTAATTCAGGCATGGCATGAAATTCCTTAAAAATGTTCATTGTGTCATCCATCAACTCCTTAGAAACTCCATGGTTAACAACCTTATAAATAAATCCACAAATTTTTCACATTAAATAACGACAAACATATATATATGGTTCAAAATTGAAGTAGTTCTCCTTACTATTATATGGTTCAAAATTGAAGTAGTTTTACTTACGATTTAAATATTACACAAATTAAACTAATGAAAATAAATCGTTGGAGAGAGTTCTAAATTTTTATATTGATGTTTTTTTTTTACCAAATATATATTGATGTTTTTAAGTTTCAATTTCTAATTATCACAGAAAAAGGGTCCTGAAAATGTGAAGTTCAATCAAAATTCTCTAGAATTTTCTTCTTAATTAAAGTTCATTAACAAAAAAAAATTATTTTTTTCAGGGAATTTTTATTATCTATAGTCGCAAATATAATTATGGACCGCAATTTAGAATACACTTATCTGTTTATATATTTATTTTAAACAACCTGGAAATTTTTTATTTTTTTATATAGATAAGTTTTAATTTTGTGCACAAAATTAATAAAAAAAAGAAAAAGTCTAATTAAAACCATATAGAGTGAAATATTCAAACGTAAGGTTTTCAAAATCTTATAGGACAAACCTGGAAAAATCCATACTCCTCAGAAGCTCTCAAAACTTGCAATAATGTTTCAGCATGATCATGACCCCCAAGATCCACCACCGGGATTGTCTTGCCGGAAATCACAGACGCCGTGCCCGGTCTACTTTCCGGCGGTTGCACATACGATAAAGGCACAGTTGAATGAAGATGAAACCAGCTTGAGACAAGCATGTTATCCATGTTCTCAATGCCTAGGTTCTCTGAATGTGTCTATTTAAATGTGTTTTCTATGTTTATAGTGTAAAGTCATAAAGCTTAAGTTAATATATTCCATTATTTAAAGAAACATTAAAATTAAGTCTTATCAATGAACACTGGTGGACTATAAAAAATAAAAGGTATCACCTACTTAGTAATAAATATATATAATAAGGAAGGTACATGTGGAAACTTTACAGTTAACACTATCACAACAAGCACAAGTCCTCTCCAAAAAAAATAAAAAATACATACACACGCAATCATATATGACTCTGAAGTCTACTAAAATTAACATTGTCACCAGCTCACCCATCATCACCAACTTTAATGAAAGCTAGGGAAATACACATGGTTGCAATTTTAGAGGTTAAAAGATATGCATGTAGAGTTTTCCTATTTACAAGGAGTCATGTGATGTGGATATCTTTCAATAATTATTATAGTTTTAAGAATATAAAAGTGGATTGACTGTACATTAAGAGATCTAAGAATAAAATAGGAAACAAAAATTGAGAGATAAAATTGTTGGGATTATATATCATTAACTATGCTTCTAATATATCATCTTGCTCAATTATATTCACAGAATTTCAATTATACCTTCACTTATCGCTCGACATACACCTCCATGATGGAAAAACGTTGATGAGAGATTTCTACCAATTTGTACTAGTGTGTCGACAAGTAGTAATATTTCTTCTTCACACTGATCTATTTGGACCAGTTAGCCTTGCATCCATCAATGAGAAGAAATATGGATTACTTATTGTTAATGACTATAGCAGATGGACTTGGATAAAGTTCCTCATAACTAAAGACGAGGCATATGATGTGTTTAGTAACTTCTACACTCAAATATAAAATGAGAAAGAATTGAAAATTCTAAAAGTCAGAAGTCATTATGGTGGATAATTTGAAAATGAGCCATTTAAAAAAATTTGTGAAAAACATGGAATTCTCCATCAATTCTCTTCTCCTAGAACTCCACAACAAATAGAGTCACTACAACATTTTTGAGTTTATGTCACACTTCACTTGTCCACAACTAAAAAAGGATGGCTTAAAATAGGAATAAGCCACAATATTACAATTGTGGCTTAAAAATTGGATATACAGTACATTTTTTTACTTCAAACAAAAAAGTGTGGCTTATTATATTATAGGTCATACTAATCAGTTTTATAGAACCGTGCCTTAACCTTACCCTCAAATATAGGTAGTGGGAATGAAAAAAAGAGTGTACTTTTCAATTTTGAGATCTGAACTTAAAAAAAAAAACCATTATTTTTAATAAAACCAACTTTACCAACAAAACAAAAGAAGCCAAATCATTATATCTCTCTCTAAACTCACTCTCAAAAACCCATTCTCTCTCTCTCTCTCTCTCTCTCTCTCTCTCTCTCTCTCAAATCCAATCATGTAACCGAACTTCTTCGTCGAATCCAATCTCCAACAGCTGTTTTTCCGACTAAGCTCTTCCTCCAACCAAGCTCGCTCTCTCTCTCTCTCTCGATTCCTGATTCCTCTCATACAACAACAGAATCTCCCTCTCTCTCTAGAGGTAGGCTCTCTCTCTCTCTCTCTATGATTGTTCAATTTTTATTGTGAATTTGTTTCAAAGAATAGGGTTTGAGAAATCATTACTTGTGAAATTGATTTTAAGGAAATAGGGTTGTGAATGTGATTTTAAGAAATAAGGAATGGGGTTAGAATTTGATTTTAAAGGAATTGATACTTTTTTATTCACTTGTTAATAGAGATCTTAGGAATAGGAATTATAAGTTCTGAAGTTTTAAAATTAACTTATGTATGGTTGAAAAATATGGGTGTAATGATATGTAGTACTTTAGAATCTACCAAAATCCAGAGTATAAGAGAGGTGTAGAATCATTTTTAGATTTTTCCTTTACCAAAGGAAAACCTCAAGGGGGCACAATTTTATGTCCTTGTGCTAAGTGTAGAAATCGTTATTGGAAAAGAAGAAAAGTGGTTCGTGATCACTTGATAGGTTCGGGTTTCCTACAAGGCTACGATGTTTTGGGTTAACCCTGGAGAGCAAATAACACTACCTATGAAAATTGATGGTGGCGTGGAAGATAACGAGAACTCGCATGATGACATTGATGGCTTGCTTTATGACACATTTAGGCATGTTGCAGAAGTACAGGGAGGCAACAAGCGTTGATGAGTCAATAATTAGTGTTTTTAATATAATATTTGAGTCTGTTTTATTTAGATTTGAGTTTATTTTATTTAATATTATTTCCTTTTTAGAACTATTTTACTTCAATTGCAAGTTATTATATTTCAGGATCAAATAATTGAAAGATTGAGTCTTAGAGCAAAAGAAATAGGATTTGGAGCTGATTCGGGCTGAAAATACGAAGATTGAAGACAAAAATATGTTTCCCCAAGTCAGAAGCTTGGCACAGCCCGTGCCACAAGCCACACGGCCGTGCCAACCCTCAGAAGCCTCTTTTGCTGCTTTTTGCTTTCCGGACAAGCTACCTATTAGTTTATTTCTGACCTAAAAGCCCGTGGTTTCTTGTGGAACATTTTAGTGATGTATTTCTTAGGGCTTAAGTCATTGTAAAC
>Ga0315914_1007627_pt1 | contig 14884 bp, 9 predicted proteins | sample MpolenodulesMG_FD_203920 | JGI IMG/M metagenome (GOLD analysis project Ga0315914, IMG submission 203920) | Medicago polymorpha root nodule microbial communities from Los Angeles, California, United States - elongated nodules | ecosystem: Host-associated > Plants > Roots > Nodule | place: USA... | reverse complement strand
CAATAGTATTAATAAGGAGTATGGTTGAAAAAGAGTACCGAATATATCTAAAAATTTGTAGATGATCGTATATTTAAAAATAATTGCATTCTTATAAATAATCTTATAATTAGAGACGAAGAGCGTAGTAAATAGAACAAAGAATATCATTCAACATTTAAAAGAGGGCATACATAGGAAAACATAGCAAGCAACACCTTTGGCCTATTGTGGACAAAACCGAGCTCTGATTACCGCTTAATATTATTTAGTCATTTGAAAAAATAAGTTGGAAAAAGATCGAACTGCTTATTGACCTTAAAGACAATAGGGACTTGAAATTCATGTAGAAAGTATAATAATAAGAAGTAGACATACCTCTACACTAACTAAGGTTACTACTATTGATCACACACTCTTGAGTATAATACTAAGCCAAATTAATCCCATAAATCACAAAATCAAACACATTCATTATAATATTTAATATGTATAACTTATATGAGATAGATAAGGACTAGTAAGAAATGAGGTGTTACATGATTTGTTGGTGAGCTATGATGATCCGAATTTGTGATGGTCTCTATGAGGTGAATACGAGAGTTTTGAAAAATAGCACATTTCCAAATGTCATCGTTGTCTTGGAGAATTTTGCCATTGAAGATTAATGTCTGGTTGGACACCGGAATTCCTTGGTATTTTTCAACTTTTTCTTTGATCTCCAAAATTGTGTCGAAAAAACCTACTTCAATTGAAAACTGTGTTCCTCTCTGCACTACAAAAGTTACATCCATTGTATTTAACTAAAATAAAATAAAATGATATTTATTTCTTTGTGTAGCTATTGAAAATCTTAATATAATAACTAAGGAATATGTAAATTCCCCATGGTTAAGAAGCCATGGGAGAAACTAGTAGTTAGTAAATGGATCATACAAAACTGAACTATCACCCTAAGGATGTAGATTTTGTTAAAATGATGGGTTTGACAAGAAAAATTGCCCTCATTATCCTATATATAACCCAACACAAGAAAAAACTATGTTCACACTTATAATATCATATTTGTACTTGCATTTTTATGGTACAATGTATTTTTCATTTTTAGTCAGAGTTTTTTTTTAATAGAATTTTAGTCAGAGTTAAATTAATATAATGTTATTATTAAATATTATGATTTTAGATTAATAGATAAATTATATAATTAATTAATATATATTATTATTACTTAATAAGAAAATAAAACTCTAATGATTTAAACATGTAAAGGAACAAGTACTCATCTTTAGCGACGTCTTCTTAATATAGAAAATTTGTATCAAAATGAGAAATTGTTTTCTCTAAAGATAACTTTTCAACATAAAAAATTATATCTGATTTCTTTCACTCTCTTCTCAACATGATAAATAAACAAAGAATAAAATGTAATTGACTAGTTCCTGTGGAGAAAGTAGTTTCTATACTAATAAAAGGATCATATGAAAAGGGGGGAAGGCATCCTAAGGATGAAGGGTGTGTGTGTTTGTTTTTAAAATCACAAGGATGAGAAAATTTTATTAATAACGTTTAAACTAATAGTCATTTTATAATTGCCTTCGGAGAAATTTAAATCATGTCCCTATGGATTCACAAGAATAAAATGTCCTTAACAACATGAAATTGTACCTAATATTTATTTCATGTTGTTACCATTGAGCTTACACTCTATGGACACATATACTGTGCTAAGATGTTTGCTATAACATACAAAATAGTCATCATTATCCTATAGATAATTCAACGTAATAAAAATTTCATTTACGTTTATACCATATTTGCATTTTCATTTTTCGGCACAATGTATTTTTTATTTTTATTTAGTCAACGCGGAGTTAAATTTATATAAAACTATTTTACATATTATGATTTAAATAACTTAATTAATATATGTTATGATTGTTTAACCAAGCAATTGGGTTTAATTGATTAATGAGATCCACCAAAGGACGAAATATTCAAGAAAAATCTGAGTTTGATTTCTGGATGAAACGATTTTTAATCAAATTTTATTTACCTTTCGAACTCTGGTTTACCAGTGGCCTTTTTCCTTGGTAACCGGAAGTTAACACAAAAAAATGTTATTATTATTTACACCTAATACATATTATAACATTATTAGTCAATTAAATTTAGGGTAAGGTAAATTCCCCTCAACCGATTGATGATTATGTGAATGGAAACACAACCGGATGTGAGTTATTTGAATGTTTAATTTTTTTTTTTTCTGTTTTGTTGCTTGTCCTTGTTGCTTGAGGATAAGCAACAATTTAAGTTTGAACTTGTGATGATGGAACATAATATGATATTTTTGGCTATATTTTTAGTTATTTCTTTTGCATTTCAAGGCAAATAAGAGGTCATTTAGACGAGTTGTCAATAGTTTGAGAAATATTTTGTATTGTTTTCATTCGAGTCGTTATAACAAAGCATCATGTGAAGTATCGAGGATATGACGATTGAAGATCAATGGTTCTTAGAAGGTCTTTGAAGACAATACAAGTTGAAGAAAATTCATTTCATGTTCCAAGTCATGTCAAGACGGAAGAACACTCAAAAAGGGATGAAAACAACAAAATTTGCACAAAAGCTACTGGGTCATGTGCCCCTACACATGAACGATGCACCCTTGTGCATGAGGTAGTCTTGGCTACTACCCCATGTGCCCCTGTGCGTGAAACCATGTGCCCCCGCGCATGGCTTGCGGGCATAAATTGTTGCCTTCTTGTTTTTCAAGTTGGATCGATGGAAAAAACTCAGTTTTATTCTCTTAGCCTATGTAATGATGTACTATAAATAGAGACCATTGCAAAATCTTTTATTGATTTAGAAAGCTAGCGGTACAAGACAAGAGTCAAGCATTAGAGCTTCAAGGCAAAGGATCTTCATCCTTCTATTGTTTTCTCTAGGGTTTGTTTTTTCTATTGTTTTGTAATGATGTCGGTTGCCATGTGCAACTAAACCTCTTTGATTAGGGTTCCACGATGAGCCTCTTATTATTTGTTGAATTCAATTAATAAATTGTTTATTCAGTTTATGATTCAAGTGTCCAATTTAATTTGTATATGTCTATTTCTATATCAAATCTTAGATGGAGAATATTAAGATTGACAACCCTAATTCCGTCTGAACCATACAATAGTAAATTATTTAGTTTCTAACTTAAATTCTTTTAATCGAATCTATGTATGAAGTTAGGGTTTTGGCTCATCTGAAGGGAACGCCGCAATTGTAACTGGTTGAATTGCGGAAATATTAAAATAAAATTTCAACTAATACATCACGGGGTCATATTCTAGTTTCATAAATTGAAAGACAGGTCGTAAACTAATAATCAAACGAGTTAATTCCAACAAAGACGGGGGATGGATTTAAGGATTCCCTAATCTCAGGTAAATGTCTGAATCACAAACATCTAATCTCGCATTAGGCAGAACAATTAAAATCCTGCAAACCACTTCGTCTCTTTTATTTCTAATAAATTCCGCTAATTACCAAGTTGAACGACAATCCATGATGAGATGATGACTTACTAATTTATTACTTGCGTACGATTTGGTGCACTTGTCAATTTCGTCATCAATCATTTCTAATTTTCAAAATAGATGTTTCTTTTTTATTTTGAGTTTGTTTGCAGAATATACTAAACACCGCATACGACTCATCTTTTCTTCTCAGAAATTTGACCCAAGTTGATATACTAAAGTCATCAACAATGACCAATCTATATTTCGTTCCATGGATAGAGGCAATATCAACTTACCCCAAAAGATAAATATGCAGAAGCTCCGGTGGCCTAAAGGTAGAAACACTGTTTTTAATTTTAAAAAGAGTTTTAACCAATTTTCCTTTTAGACATGCCTCACAAAGAATATTTGACTTTTCGTTCAAATCAGGTAGGCCCCTAGGTAGGTTTAGCTTGCTAAGTGATAATCTACAAAATGTTGATAATTACCTAGAATGTATCCCCCATGTTTTATGATGTTTTGAGTGATCGCAGGACATATAATATCTGATGTTTTATTTTTCTATCTATGAATTTAAGAATTTAAGTGTCTTTTATTGTCATTTAGTCATTTTTGAACTAGTAATGCTCGCTATGGTCAGTCTGATGAAATATGTTGAATATCTAATGTGGCAATAAAAGGAGATGCAACGCTAGAAATGATTCTCGCAAAAAATGAAGATGTAATGTTGAGAAGGATTATGGAGTTGTATCGTTGAAGGTTGTCAATAACAATGTTTCTTTTCTTAACAGAGTAGTGACTTGGTCCAAAGGCAAAAGTTTGTTTACTTAGAATTTCCTGCACACTTAAACGCACATTAGAATATTCTAATTGTTCTCATACATGCTTTGTTATCATCAAAACTTAAACGCACATTAGGCTTATGTTCTTTAACCAATTTTTTTCTAACACATTGAAACTACAAAGTTAAGTTGTAATTAACTTACACATCTTGGACGATAAAATTGTTATTTACACGTAGACCATATTTGCATTTTTTTATTCAGTGTATTTTTCATTTTTCGATACAATGTATTTTCGCCTTTTCTTTTTAGTCAACACGGACTTAAATATATTGACGTTATTATTAAATATTATGATTCTAAATTATTAAATAAATTAACTTAATTAGTTATTATATTTAATTACCTAGTCAAAAAGCAAAACCTTAGTCTCAAAAATTATTCTGACAAAAGGAGATGCAGCGCTAGGAATGATTCTGACAAAAAATAAAGATGTAGTGTTGAGAAGGATTATGAAGTTGTACCGTTGAAGGTTGTCCATAACAATGTTTCTTTTCTTAGCAGAGTGGTGACTTGGTCCAAAGGCATAACTTCATTTACTTAGTAGTCCTGCGCACTTATACGTACATTAGAATATCCTAATTGCGACTACCAAAAAAAAAAGAATATCCTAATTGTTCTCGTACATGATTTGTTATTATCGAAACTTAAGGGCTTATGTTCTTTAACCAATTTTTATCTAAGACATTGAAACTACAAAATCAAGTTGTAATTAACTGACACATCTTGGACAATAAATTTGTTATTTACACTTGTACCATATTTGCATTTTTTTGATTCAATGTATTTTTCATTTTTCGGTACCATGTATTTTTGCCTTTTCTTTTTAGTCAACACAAACTTAAATTTATTGACGTTATTATTAAATATTATGATTCTAAATTATTAAATAAATTAACTTAATTAGTTATTATATTTAATTACCTAGTCAAAAAGTAAAACCTCAGTCTCGGAAATTAAATAAATTAACTGTATAAAAAATAATACTAAATGAACGAAGAGCATTAGGAATTTAAGTAACTTTTATTGTTATTTAGTCATTTCTGAACTAGTAATGCTTGCTATGGCCAATTTGATGAAATATGTTGAATATCTGATGTGGCAATAAAAGGAGATGCAACACTAGGAATGATTATGGCAAAAAATTAAGATGTATTGTTGAGAAGGATTATGGAACTATATCGTTGAAGGTTGTCCATAACAATGTTTCTTTTCTTAGCAGAGGGGTGAATTGGTCCAAAGACAGAACTTTATTTACTTAGAATTTCCTGCACACTTAAACACACATTAGAATATCCTAATTGTTCTCATACATGCTTTGTTATCACCAAAACTTAAGGGTTTATGTTCTTTAACCAATTTTTGTCTAACACATTGAAATTACAAAGTCAAGCTGTAATTAACTGACACATCTTGGACGATAAATTTGTTATTACACTTGTACCATATTTGCATTTTTTTTGAAATTACAATGTATTTTCGCCTTTTCTTTTTAGTCAACTCGGACATAAATATATTGACGTTATTATTAAATATTATAATTCTAATTTATTAAATTAATTAACTTAATTAGTTATTATATTTAATTACATAGTCAAAAAGCAAAACCTTAGTCTCGAAAATTAAATAAATAAACGGTGTAAAAAATAATACCAAATCGCGAAATCACCCTTCAGAGTAACTTTTCAACAAACAAAAAACTAAATTTGAGAAACTCTAAAGACTCCTCAATATGAAAAAGAAAAGAATAGAAAAGAAAAAAGTTGTTGAAAAACCGTCCTTAGAGAAAGTGGCTTTTCAGGTGATAACTTGATCCTTAATTTTGATAGTTTTTTTTATAAAAATTTAGTATATTTAAATATACCATGATGAAAAAGAAAAAAAGACCGGGAATTGAATGTAGGAGGATGAGATTTGCATTGCAAGTTGCAATGCAACACGGATCCATCTCAATTTTATTTTCCAACCATATAATAAAATAACATTCTTTTACTAAAAAACAATATTCATTCATTTGCCAAAAAATAAATTAATACATTCAATTTGATATAGTATATCAGAAATAAACTCAAATAATTGATCGCATTTCACTTACCTTCTATCTAAATTTCATATTAGTAGAAATTCATTTCCCTTAAAATAAGATGATTAATACTAATAATTGATAATTAGTTATTCATTGAATCTAAAAAGTGTGACTTTTTTATTTATAATAGTGTTCTAAAAAGAGTAGATGATATCGGAAACAAAAAACATCAACATTACTAAAAACGGAAAAGGCGAATCAACAACTAAATTCAAAGTCCCTCTAAAAAAATTAAATTTACCAAATTCAAGTTAATAACATACAATGATAAAACGTTACAAACAATGTAACGGTTGGGGAGTCTGGAGAGCGCTGAGAGCGACAATGAGCTACACGTCCAAACCTTAAAAGACTTAAACACCATATCTCCACTCAAAACTTAAAGCTCAACTACCTCTCTTATATAGTCAACGTTTCTTTCATTTTTAGTCAATGTAAAACATAATTACAGACATTTAATTTACAGTGGTAACAAAAATATCATATATTTTTTACATTGACGCCTAAATCATTGTCGAAATTTATCGCAACAAAACCTCAAAAAGGAAAAAAAGAACAGAAAGAGTTGTTTATTGTGTTTGGTGTTGTGTTGTGAAAGACACACAACTTGCACTTCTCTCTCAGTTCTCATACTTTGCAGAAACACCAAGCGAAGCTCTTCTAGAGAGAGAGAAGAGAGAGAGAACCTGTCTCTCCCACTTCACTCTCACTCTTCCACTGCATAAAATCTCTTTCAACCCTAAACCCACTTCCACTTTCATTCTTCTCAGAACAAGACCAGGAGAAGCTACAATGGACGCGCGCACACAGTATAATCCACGCACCGTTGAGGAAGTTTTCAGAGATTTTAAGGGTCGTCGTGCTGGTCTCATCAAAGCTCTCACCACTGGTATATCTAACAAACCTTACAAAACCATTTTTTTGTTCTTTTTTTCAAATCGAAATTTTCAAATTCGTTTTTTGGAGTAAAGTAATGTGCTTTTTGTGTTAATTTCATGATTTTCAACTTTGTTTTTCAATTTTACTTGATGGGTCAACTGAATTTTCAACTGGGTTGGTTTTGTTTTCTACACATCGCTGTTCTTGTTGTTGTTTATAATATTAGCGGTAATATTTTTTAAATTTGTTAAATTTTGAAGTTTGATTTTTTTAATGAAATAATGTGTGATGTTTGTTTTTCTCGAGAATTTCATTGGTTCTGTGCATTTTTTTACTTTATTTTTCAATTTTACTTAATGGGTCAACTGAATTTTCAAGTGGGTTTAGAATTTCACAAATAGTTGTTTCTGTGAAATTTGATTTCTTTAATGCAAAAATTTGTGATGTTTGTTTAAATTGAGTATTTGAGATGGTTCCTTGCAATTTTTTTTTTTAACTTTAGTATTTGAGACGCATGATTTCATTCAATTATATAATTTTTTCAAATTACTACCGGTGTTCGTCTCCGGTGACCCTGTCTATGTCACTGTTTCATAGTTTGAATACCTTTTGATTTTGAACGTTGCACTGTTTACAATTTAGCTAGATTTGAAATGGGTTTTGTTTTTGAATTTTACAAGTGTTTTTAATGTGGCTGTTTGGATGAAGCTGATGATTGATACCTGGTGTGGTTAATTTTCATGCCGTTTTGATTTGTGTAATAATTCATGGGTTCTGAGGAATGGGATTTGAGTTTAGTTTGTTGTGAAATGGGAAGGTGTAATTTGAACTAAAACTACCATAAGTGGATGTGCTTTATTGGTATTTATTTTTGCTTTCCCATTTAGTCAGTTGGTGCCCATCATCTTTTAGCACCTGTTTGGATTGGTTTATCTACTGATATAAGTTTTGTGAGACTGTTTGGGAGAACCTATGAAAACAGCTTATGACAATTTAACAAGCTTTTTGTGGCTTATTTTCATAAGTTCTCCAACATAGCTTATAAAACAGCTTATAGCATATATAAAAACATTTTTTTTTAATCTTTTTTCTGTAAAAAATAGCGTATGTAAGCTTATGCGTAAGCGCTTATCATAGTAAGCGCCGCAAATAAGCTGTTTATCCAAACAGGCCCTTGGTAGGTTTTTTTTTTTGACAGAATTCTTTCAGTACACTTGACTTGAGTTTTTCTTGCACTTGATGTGGAGGCTGTTCAATATGTTAACCTGCAATTGATACATGATGTGTTTCTTGTCATTTTCTTTTTTCTCCTGATAATATTATATTCGTTTTCGATACTTGAATATGACATTTCGTGCTTCATTGTAGCCTTGAACGTTTTGGTTGTGTTCATTTTAAATTTTTATATTAAGAATAGTCTGAAATCTTTTCTTTACTGATGAACTATTTTCTGCCTGGTTGTGCTGTTGCAGATGTTGAAGAGTTCTATACCCAATGTGATCCGGGTAAGTTACATTCACTTTTCACGTGGTAGTTGTGTGCCACGGCATTTGTCTTTTGGATTAATCAAGTTTTAAACTTGCTGGATGGATGAATGCAATAGGGGTTTCCCTAATATTCATAAACAAGTATCATTCTATTGATTTATTATGATGTTTGAAAAAATGGCCACTTTGGTCCTTGAACACATGTTCTCACATTTCTTCTTCTGTGTATATATATATATTCCAAATTAATCTTACACTAGGACTACTGTTTTGAAATCTATATTAGTTGCATGATCTTATGATTAAGTAAGACCTATCTGTTCTTTCATCAAGGAACATTATAGTCAGGTTCTTATCTTCTCAGGTCTTCTAGGAGTACTTTTTTCGTTGCAAATATAGATACTATATTGCAAATCTTTTGTAGTTTCAAAAACAATCCTGTAAAGAATTGATTACTTGCCATGTTGTACTGATTACAGGGCATTTCTTTTTTTGGTATTCTATTTGGTACTTGTGCTATATAAACCAGTTACTTGATTCTTTCAGAGAAGGAGAATCTGTGCTTGTATGGCTTCCCTAGTGAGCAGTGGGAAGTCAATTTACCTGCTGAGGAAGTTCCACCAGAGCTTCCCGAGCCTGTGCTTGGCATTAACTTTGCCAGGGATGGCATGCAAGAGAAAGACTGGCTATCTTTAGTTGCTGTTCACAGTGATTCATGGTTAATCGCCATTGCGTACTACTTTGGTGCCAGATTTGGCTTCGACAAATCTGACAGGTATTTCATATTTTAACTCTAAATCTTACCTGCGGTTAAGTTATCTTATGTATTGTATTTTTTCTGTATGTGTCCGTTGTTCATCCATGTACTCATGACTTTCATTGTGATGCAGGAAGCGCCTGTTCAACATGATCAATGATCTGCCATCAATATTTGAAGTTGTTACTGGTGCAGCAAAGAAACAAGTCAAGGAGAAGTCTTCAGTTTCAAACCACAGTGGCAGCAAATCCAAGTCCAGCTCGAAAGCGGTAAATAATATTTTTCTACTCTAACTTATGCATGACAAATATACATATATTTTTTATCCATACGTCTGTGTTTTTGTGAAGAACTCTTGTTTATATCAAGGTGCTGTCTGTTTAAATTGAGTAGCTAGTTAGTTAATTATCTGGGGAATTCAGCCTATGATTTGGAATATTTAAATGATTATGCAAATATCAAGAAAATAAAGATAGAATATATAACAGATGTATACATTGTTATATCCATCTCCAGAAGTTAAATCTGGTATCATATTGGATGGTATCATCAGATTTTCTTCTTCTTGATAATGGTATTATCAGAATATTATAATATTTATTGCATATATATGTTTTTAGTGAGAATAGTTTTCACGAGAACAATGAATCTTAACCATGTTCTCACCTAATACACTTGCTATGAGTCTGTTTGATTTGCAAAAATTAAGGTATTGGATAGGACGAAAATGTTTGTTCAATAGTGAGGTGTTATTACTCGAAAGGACAGAACTCTATCCTTCACTTTTATAATTCTTGTGTTTTAGCTTTGACCTTGCCCATGCATTCAAAAGAAAAATTTATTATGATGAAAAATATTGCTTGCAATTCTAAGTCCTGGAGGACTATCGTGATTGTGAACAATCTATCATGGTTTTGTACCGTTTTTCTGGTTGTGATAGCAGCATCAATGTTTTGAAAGTTTTTTTATATTTAATTTTCAAAGTCATGGTTTTAAATGGAATGTAGTTCTGTAAAAGTACTCCAAATTTGTGAAGGTGGTATGTGAATATTTGATTTGTATTATAAGTACTGTTGTCATATTTGCAGTTTCTTTTTTATCACTTGACTAATTTGTTTTTTCATCTAATTTTTGAATGGTGAAGCAGCGGGCTCTAGAACCTCAGGTTAAGCAGACAAAGCCATTGGAGTTACCTAAAGATGATGAGGTGGAAGAACTGGACGAGGAAGATGAAGATGAACATGGAGAGACCTTATGTGGTGCATGTGGTGAGCATTATGGCACTGATGAATTCTGGATTTGCTGTGACATCTGCGAGAAGTGGTTCCATGGGAAATGTGTGAAGATCACCCCTGCTAGGGCTGAGCATATCAAGCATTACAAGTGTCCATCATGCAGTAACAATAAGAGAGCTCGCCCTTGAAGACATAATAACAAGCAAGGTTTCGATCATTTACTGATCGTGTTGTTGTTCTGTTTTTCTTTCTAGACGTTTAAGTTATTGGATAGTTTCTGTTTGGCACATTGTAGGTGTTTATTTACTAGTCCATTATAGAATTGTGCTGTTGTTGGTTTTGTTGTTGTCAGCTGCAATTCAGTTGATGACTTCTTGTGTTTGTTCAAACGGTAGTTTATTGTTATTTATGAATTGCTGACTTTGGAAAGTTAAATCTTTTCCTTAATGTTACGTGGAAAACTAGGATATTTAAACAGAAATTTATTTAAAAGGATGTCTTGTTACTTTCTTTGTTGCTTGCTTGCTTGGTAATGATACCCCTCCTCCAAAATTTGAAATTAAGTAAAAAAAATGGAGGGAAGTATTAGGTTAGAGTTAGACCAACACAAAATACCAGTGTGACCAATTATGTTATTGATAGTTCCTGTATTGAATAAGATGTTATGTGAGAGTGAGAGGAGTCATTGAGATGAAATGATCTCATTAAAAACTCTTGTGACTCCTCTTCTAAAATTCTTTTTGTTCATCCCAACATCTTTGGCCCCACATGGCAATTGTGCTGATGTTTCACCATTAAAAAAATTGTGATATCATGCATAGTGATTGATTTGTGATGTTTAAATACCATTACTCAGTCATCTCCAATTCCATACGTGTTCTCTGGTTGCGGTTTAAGTGAGGTCAGCTACATTGATTAGATTACATTATAATATAATCTCGTGAGCATAACTCAGTTGACAGGGACATACATTACTATATGCAGGGGTTTGAGATCGAGCCCTGGACACTCCACTTATTTACCTTAAAAAAGGTGAATTCTAGCTCTTGTCTAAAAAAAATAGGTTTGGTGTATGAAGTTGAACATACAATTAAAATCTAGTCTAAACTTGTCCTCTCTAGTTTCATTTCTCAGCAAGCTCTTGCAATTGTAGCCACGTCATTGACAATTCCAGAACTGTCCTTTGCACATTCTTCTAACTATTTTGTCATCTTTAAGAATAAAAAACAAAAAGAGTAATGATATTTGTATTGACAATTTTCTTTTTTCTTTTTTTATTGGATAAAAACAATAAAAAGAGAAAGAAGAAGAGATAAAGTAAAAACATAATAAGAATATAAGGGTTATCATAAATAAATATACAAATATTATTTCCAACTAAAAAGTTGTCGGAAGCCCCACATAAAAAAAGGTCTCTTACGAAATTTGAGTTATGTTATTTTTGTGCGTTCTTTTTATCTAAAATGATTTGTCCGTCTTGGTATTTGGATTTTTTTTTCTTTTTAAATAGATGTAATGACAATAACTATTTTTTTTTTGAAGGGAAAATGACAATAACTATTGAAAATTTAAATTCGCAAGTAAAGGATATCAAGGTGGGTTCCTAAATCACAACGTCTAACTTCACAATTTCAACAATTATTAATTGAGTTAGAACTTGTGGAGGTGTTTAATTTTTTTTTTTGAAGAAGCTAAACTAATCCCCTCAAATTGGCACCAAAGAGAATCGAACCTGAGACCTTGAGGAGGAGCACACTCCCAGATTCCAAGCCAATACCACTAGGCCAACCCAAGTGGGTTAATTTTTTTTTTATTAAATCAATCTTATGTTCTAAATTGATTCTACATGAATAGGAAATGCTAACTTACGCATGTAAGCAAAACAATCTTATGATCTTAATATGTAGGCTTAATTGATCTGTCGGTCCCTTAACTTATTTCTTTTATTCAATTTGGTCCCATAAGTATTAACTTTGTCAAAAAAGTCCCTTAACTCACCTGTCGTTACCTAATGCAGTCCTTTCCGTCAGATTTTTTCAAAAAACGTTAAGTCCAGTCCAGGTGGGCATTTACGTGGCATAACTCTTTGTTTTCCAGAAACGTAGAGAGAGAATGAGCAACCTAGTGAGAGAAAGCGAAAAACGAAGGAGAACGAGCAACCTAGTGAGAAGGAAGGAACAAATTGAATGGCTGGTGAAGAAGATCCTCAGGTTTGTCTTCTTCTTCGTATCTTCTTCTTCTTCTTCGCTACTTCTTCTTTTGTTTAGGGTCTGGGTTACAAAAGTTAGAGTTAGGGTTTTTTTGGGTTTTTATTTGAGTTGCTATGTTTGAGTTAAACTGTTTATACGTGTTTGAAGAAGAAAAAGGTTAAACTTTTGGATGTTTCTGAATGATTAAAGTTAAAGATGTTTATGATTGTTTAAAGTTAATGTTAGGGGTTTTCTGGGTTTTATGTTAGTTTCTTTTTTGGGGTTACGAATTTTTAGGGTTTTGAAAACAAAAAAGGTAGATTTTGTCTGTGTATGTGTGTATTATAATGGTTTAGGGTTTACTGTTTCTTGTTTTGGATGTATCTGTCAAGTAGCTATTATTCAAATACGAGGATTTTTTGTCTATTTTCGAAATTTGTGCCAATATTCTGATTTGAGTATTGTTCATTTCATTGTTAAAACAGATGGAAGGTAAATTTGAGGTTGTGTTTCACCATCAGGGTAGGTTTACTGGGTTAACTAACTTAGACTACTATGGCTGTGAGAATGTTTGGTCTGTTGATGAAGATTTATGGTCTTATTTTGCAATAATAGGGAAGGTTAAGGAAATGGGTTACCCCATGATTGAGGCTCTATGGTATTATGACCCAAACATAGATGGTGAGATTGCTAGGTTAAGGGATGACACTGGGATTAGAAGGATGAAAAACATTGCTGAAAACTATGATAGAATCCACTTATATGTAACTCACCCTGTGTGTAAGCCTGAGATAGTTGCCCTAGACCCCTTAATTGAATACCCTATTATGGCTCAGCATGCAAAATATACTTCCCCCTTTATTGACGAGAATGAAATGGAAGCTGGCCTATTTGTTGTAGGGTCCACTAGTGGGAAAGAAAAAGAATATGAGGGAACATTTGTAGGGTCCACAAAAGGGAAAGAAAAGGAACATGGACCATATGGTGTAGGCCCTACATAAGTGGAAAATGGATGGGAGAATATTCCCAACTATGTGGGGCCCACATGTGAGAAAGCAAGTGAAACTGGTTCCACATTGGTTGGTGAAATACTTGATGGCCCAATCATAGGTAATGACACATGTTTCCAAGAAAATGGGCCTTGTTTTGATGATTTAGGCCCTTTTGAGACTGAAGAAACAGTCTGTGAGGATGTGAGTGGAGTAAATGTAGATTTCGGTGTTGGTGTGGACTTAATTGGTGTAGGTGGTGCTGATATAAATGAGGAAGGTTGTGTGGACTTAAATGATGCAGGACCAACTGGTGTGGAGGAGACTGGTTCAGGTGGTGTGGAAGCTGTAGTAGAACCTACTGTTGTGGAAGATACTTGTGCAGGTGGTGTGGAAGTTGATGCAGAACCAATTATTGTGGAATAAACTGGTGCAGGTTGTGTGGTAGTTGGTGCAGAACCTACTAGTGTGGATGCAACTGGTGTGGAGGAAAATTTAGATGAAGGAGATGAGAGTGATGACAGTGCTCTGGATATAAGGTTTCCTGGCGAGGAAGATGATGATTGTTGGTTAGCAGGTAACTTTGACAATGAAATATGAGGGCTTCATGATGAAGAAGTAAGGGCTGAAGCGTTTAATGATGATCTAGTGAGAGACCATTTTGAAGGTGTTGATGGTGAAGAGAATGTGACTGTAGGTGATGGAAGTGCAGGTGCAAATGGGGTTAATGGAGGGGTTTCTTCTGTAAATGGAAATGTGGTTGATGGAGGTGCAAATAAGGTTAATGGAGGTGTTGCTTTTGTTAATGCACAACCTACTACATGTGCAGGTGTTGATTATGGTAAATATATATCCTCACCTTTAATTATACATGTTTCTGATTAATGATATTAGGTTATTATTCATGTTTTTTAATTCAGTTTTTTATGCAGCTATTG
>Ga0315914_1007626_pt1 | contig 14885 bp, 12 predicted proteins | sample MpolenodulesMG_FD_203920 | JGI IMG/M metagenome (GOLD analysis project Ga0315914, IMG submission 203920) | Medicago polymorpha root nodule microbial communities from Los Angeles, California, United States - elongated nodules | ecosystem: Host-associated > Plants > Roots > Nodule | place: USA... | reverse complement strand
GTATCATTCTATTGCAACTCCACTGCCAAGAAGAATGGCAGTGCAAGCAAGCAATAATGCAGTAGATCTAAAAGGATAATACAGGTTATGATGCCAAGAAATAGCATATGAATATTATCATCCTTTAGAATTTTCATTAGTCATTGAACTTGAAGAGACAGTAAGCTCATAGATATAGACCCCAAAACAATGACTGACATTGACATTAGTGCTTGATGTTGAATCTTGAAACTAGATGTGAGTTTTTGGGGATATATTATCATAATTCTTTGTCAAATATAAATGCTTACATGTTGATACTGATTATTTATAATGTAAAATATTAATAAAATAAATAATTATTCAATTTTAAATCTTGAAATGAATTCATGCTAATCAAGTTTAGCACAAGAATACTGTTAAACTAGATATTGTGGAAATACTAGAGAATGAATATAGAGGGCAAGCAAGACGCGCACTTTAAATGTTCAAACTGCATAAATAAACTTTCTAATTAATGGATTGATTGTATCTTGTGCTGGATTTCGTAAATGGGGGCCATCTCTTTTTTCAGCTCTATCACCAGGGCTTTTTTAGGTAAGTTTAGCTTTGAGTTCTTTTGTGCCTAATGTTTCAGTTTTTAATTTGCAGTATTAATCTCCGGTTCTAATCTTCAACTATGTGTATTCAGAGAGGATCTAGCACGCATATACGCAGCCGAGATTGTTTCTGCAGTTTCCCATCTCCACTCAAAGGGAATAATGCACAGGGATCTAAAACATGAAAATATCCTAATGGATGTTGACAGCCATGTACTCTACTGTCCTCCTTCCCTCATGTTTTTCATACTGATTTTTAATCCTTTTTCATACTAACTAATTTTCACACTGCAAAAAATCTACCTCACTGAAATTAACCTCATAATAACGAAATTAAGCAACTTAAAACCCCACAAACTCGACATACTAATTAATTTTCACACACGAGGAATCAAACTAACAGAAATCAAACTAAAAATAATGAAATTAAGCAGTATTAAATAAATAATAAGCAAATTCAAACCCCACATAACCAATATACTAATTAATTTCCACACACAGGGAATCAAAATCAGTGAAATTAAACAAAAAATAACAAAATTAAATTGGTATACTAGAATCCACAATCCAGAGCTCACGAGAAAGAAGAAGGGAAGGAAAATCTAGAGAGAGAGGGGATACCTGGACGGAAGTTACGGTTTCCGGCGGACGACGAATAACCTAGTGGTCAAGAGCTCACGATGTCGACGATGATGTCGATTCTGTCGGCTTCGACGAGGAGGTTTTGTGTGTGTGTGGTGGAGTCTTCAATTCCTGAATATGGGTCGGTGGATTTGTGAATCGCAGAGAGAGTGAGATTTGGGGATAGAGTCAATTATTTGGAAACCTAATTTTTTTAGGGTATAAGGGATTTAGAGAGTGGGAAACCAATTTTTTGGAGGGAGAGATATCTTTTATGGAAAAGTTTGAAGAAAATAATATTTTAAGTGATATATATGAAGAAAAAAAATTAGAAAAATGTGTGTTTTGATACAGCAATTGATTTTTAATAAAATTAGAAAAAAAAATCCAAAATATGTGTTATGCAAGGATCGAACAGGGGACCATTAGTTCAAAGTGTTTTTTATTAAAAAAAAAAACACAAAATATCAGCACAGGGAATCGAACAAGGGATTTGAAGGTTATAATGTTAATGCTTATGTTCGCTTATATAACACTTTTTTTAACCTATAAGCGCTATCATTCTCAAGCATATAGTAGCGCTTATTAAGCGCTATTTAAGGTTGTTTTATTTATAGCGCCTTCCATCAAAAGCGTCATATACAGTTAATCCTGTTTTTTTTAAAAATATTTATTATTTTTATTTAACCGATACTGACGCTTTCAATACAAAGCGCTATATAGACTTAAAAGAATAGATAGCGTTTTTTCAAAAAAGCGCTAGCTAAGACCTCCGTGTTTTAATTTATAGCGCTTTAGTGTTAAAAGCGCTATTTTTGAGGCGTTATGTTTTCCCAATTTTGTAGTAGTGTGAATTGGTGAAAGTCACATGTTTTTTTTTTTTGTTTGCGGCTTCTTTTTGTTTACAAGTAAAGTTTTGACTTTTCATCGAGTACCATACAATGAATTTTCTATTTCTGAAATAGCATACAATGATTTTTTTTTTTCATACACAAAATTGCAGTTTTGATTAAGGGCTGAAAGAATTTGTTCAGGCGGTGAGACTCCAAAGCTACGACGTTGGCCTTCAACCATTAACAGGGATGACCATTGAGTTGCAGTAGTAAATAAAAATAAAATAAGATTTTTTTGAAGGAAAAAATAAAAAAAGATTAAAAATGTTTCCAAGTTTCAAAGCCGGTAAACAAGTTAATAGTTTAAAAGTTGGACACGTGGTACCATAGGTTGAGAGAGTATCCATGAGCGAGTGTTTGCGTGACTGCCCCTAGCATCCCTCAATATATAAAAGAGTGTAAGAAAAATGTAAAAGTAATAATTCACAAAAGATTTATAATACTCAATATCTCAAATACAAACAAACCTTTATTAATACTCCAAAGAACAAAGGAATTTTTTTTTACAAAAAAAGAAAGGAATTTAAAATTGATAACATCATTTTTCATGAGTCGATGTCAAATTCAAACCATGAATGGAGTAAAACATTAGGAAAATCGCTCCTTCCTCCTCTCAATCACCAATGCGCTATCTGACCTCTCCCTAAATTTTTATCGCCGCAGTCATCCTTATGTTGTTCAAGATGTAGACGGTGGTTGGTGGTGGTGCGAAGATGGGTCAACCCTCTGCACCGTCCGTCATCCTTGTTCTCTCGGCGGTGGTTCGTCAAAAGATCAGGTTCCAAGGTGCATCCTTATTTAGTCTTGTGGTTGCGCCGATGGTTTGAGTTCGTTCAAATCAAGTCGCCACGACTTGGCTCTTGTTAATATGTTGTTCACGCTTGGGGATGCTACTAGATTTTGAGTTCTAGATTTTTCTTGGGTTTTTGGGAGATCTAAATCTTGGCATGGGTATCTTCTGAGTTGTAGTTTTTCTTTCCAATGGTCGTCGTCGCCGTCATCGAGTCACGAGTCAAACAGTGTTTTCGTCGCCGATCTCAAACCCATTTAGGTAGGTTCCATTAAAGCCGACTTTTAGATCCAATTTCATGTTCTTTCTCAATCTGTTATGTCCTTCGGTAGCTTTCCTGGCTTCCTTCAATTTCATGGTGGTACAGGTACTAGTTTATGGGTAATGAGCATCATATGTCGGAGGATTCAGATGGTTTGGCTAGAAATGACGTTATAAACTTGTTGTTCACAGTGAGTTATTGGTTGTGGACTCGTTATCGTGCCGGTGATCGGGTTTAGCGCCTGCAAATAGCAGGGTTGAGTTCGTTGGAATTCGACCTAGAGATTTGCATCCATAGTGATTGACTTCGGATTGTTAGGCCATAAATGGTTGTTAATTTGTTGTGTAGATCATCACAGTAAACGATTGGTGCGTATGGATTCGCTAATTAGCGTGTTGGTGGTCGAATCCACTCCTCACTCAAGAACTTGTATGTGGTTTCGTATATCCTTTTGATTGACATGAGACTGTGTGGACTCGAAAGAGTCGTTAATGCTTGATGTCGTTGTTGCAGGGAGTTGATGGCACGTGATTCAATTTCGTGTTGACGTTTGATTCAGTCGCCAAACTTTAGATCCTCTTAATTGAGTTTTTTAGGTTGGATCCACTTTGTGAAATTTTTTATGTTTTGCCCGTTAGGGTTGTTGACTAGGTCAAGTTTTATGTCCCCCAGTTTTTATGTAATTTTTCCCTTTTTTTAATAATGTATATAAGCAATTGGCACAAGATTTGAGCAGACTTCCAACTTAATTGGACACTATTCTTTTTTATGTCATTTTGCTCTTGACTTAAAAAAAAACCATGAATATAAAACACCTAAATCTAATCGAAATAAACATTATGGACAAACACTTTAATAAAAAAATGTAAATGATGAATGAGAAGACATAAAAGAGTGAAGAATCCCCTAAAAAAAATAGTGAAGAAAAAAGCATAAAAATACAAATGAGAGAAAGAATTAAAGAGTGAGAATGGTAATAGTTCTTAATAAGTGATTTACAACATCATACTACCACTATAAAAAAAAAAAATTACAACATCATTCTACTCTCCACTATAAGTTTTTTTAAGGAGATTTCCACAGTTCCACTATAAGTATCACTACATTGTACGGCATTGGCCAAATAAAGAGACATTGAGGATCATAACATTGGCAATCATGCAAAAAAAACATTGGCAATCATGCAAGAATCATCATGATCAAAAGAGATTTCTGACTTTCTTGTGCAATATTTTGATTCTTATAAATTCCTTTACTAACTCAAAACTCTTGAACATTCACATTAGTGTTCCCAATGTTATCATCAAGATTTGTAAGTTCATAAATTAAAAAACACACAATGATATAAGACCTAAAAGGCTTGATAAACCAAACACACACACACACCAAGCCAAAAAAATAAATAAATAAATAAACACACCTCTTGGTGGTATCGCCTGATCAAGAAGGTGTTTAACAAAAAGATGATCAATCAAAATTATGATCTTATTTAATAGCATGAAAACTTTGATAAAAAATGAATCAAAACAAAGTTTTTATGAAAAAAACTTCAAATTCGAGTTGGCATCCATGGTTGGGTACTATGATAAAAATAACAAGAATATAAATGAAAAAATATAGCAATAAAGAACACGGTGATAATACTAAATCAAATGATGAAGAATAACTATTTACTATTAAAACGGTCAAATGTAAGATTTTTCGTCGTCTCACATTTGCATGTTACATATTTATATGGCAAAATGACCAATATGGTGTTTATAACAAATCAGTGCAGAAATTTCTTGTATTTTTAAGTTACATTTAAAAGGTTATTATAGAAATTAGTATGTATTAATAAGTAGACTTAAATTTCCAAATTTTAAGTTACATTTAAAAGGTTATTGTAGAAATTAGTGTATTAATAGGTCGACTGAAGTTTTCGAAATGATTGGCCATACGCAACAAAAAAAAAACAAAGTTAAAAAAAAAAGTTTTTAAAGATTGTTTTTCTAATGTTGTTTTGGTAAGTCATATAAATTGTAGTAATTAGATTTTAATGAAAATAAATATACATTTTTTGAGCACCATGTGCGAGTTGGTTGTCACAAAATTGTTTCCGTATTTATTTTTTTATTATATATGAGCAAACATTGTTTTTTGAAAGGATTATAAACAGTGTAACAAAAAAAATAACAATTATAAACAAACATTTGAATGTATAATTTAAGTCATTGTCAATAATTTGATTCATTATAACTATTTTTCTGAGACATTTTCATTATTTTTTTTGGAAAAAATATTTACTATTATTTTGCTAATAAAGCAACTCTATTTTTATCAAAATTTAGTTAACTCTAAATCACAATAATTTGCTATTAAATTTTCATGATTCAATTTCCGATAACAACTATTAAATAATGATGACTCAATTTTAATATGGTATTTTTTATACTATTGTGAAACCATAGTTTATACCATTATAAACGTAAAAATTAAATAAAAAAGAATCATGCTAACTTGTATCCTTATGACACATGTTAATGATTCTATAAGTGCTAAATATTTATTACAAAAAATTAATGTTTAATATCTAAAAGTATAAATTGACACAATTTTCTAGACAAAATTTCTATTTTAAGTTCCTTAACATGTACCCTAAAAGCAAGCATTTTCCAATAAAAAATCAATTTAACTTCATTAATAACATATCGTGATACACTATTAAAACATATAAAATTATATTGGAGTACCATATAATATCAATGGACTATTACACACCACAAATTTATTTACACTATACACTATATAGAAATTAATAAGACACCATTAATCAACGATTCGAACAATGATACTTCAAATTTCTTTGTTTGAATGAGAGATATCGGGAATGAATTCAATAAGTGACTGTCATTTTTTGTTGAATCAAAAATTAATAAAATAAAAAATGCAAAAAAACATTAAAAAAATGAGAAATTCAAATAACATTATTTAGTTGATTGAAGTAAAAAAAAAAAAATCAAACCAATCGATCAAATTGAAGGAAAAATATTAAGAAAATCATTCCATAAGGATTTCACATTTCATAGAGATAATAACAATTTCTCAACAAAAAAAAAAATAGAGATAATAACAAACAATCCGTAAGAAATTCAAATTTGATATATAAAATTGTAAACACAAAAATTAAATGAAGACCGACCTATATAATAACAAACAATCTTATTATATTATCCATCAAAACCATTTCAAATAAGTAAGACAGTTTGTCCTTGTTGATATCTTTCACAAACCACACCTGAACGATTTCGACCTGGTATTCCAAATTTTATTTCGAAAGGGATATATCAGAATCGAAATTGACTTTTGTTTTAACAAGAATGGTTCATACAAGTCCTCTAGAGTTTTGATAATAACAAAGCATTAAAGAACAATTGAAATATTAACATATGTTCAAGTGTGCAGAATTTATCTATCATGAAGAAAGAACATATGAAGAGCATCAGAAGGAACAAGAGAAGCTAAGATTATGGTGGAAGATCTAAAGGAAGGTCAACCAGAAGTCAACGTCCTTACAAGAAGGATGCCTCTCAGAAGCTGGAGAGTGATCTCAACAGATTCAATGTAGGACATCATACACGAAATCTGACTGGCTACTTGGATCTGAGGGACCCAGAATCCACGTAAGCTTTTGTCTTATTCTGTAAGTTGTCTCTATCATAGTATCTGATAGAGCAGTTCTTTAGTCTTTTTCTGTCTATGTGTACAACCGGACAAATTACCTCAAGAACAAAGAGAATAATTCTTCTTTCCGCAAAGGAAATTCAAAGGACATTTCAACGGAATTATCCATATCAGGCAAAGTGCCAACGTTCTTGATCAAAGCTTCTCAACGACTATATTTTTGTTGGCACTCTTCTCCAACGTTTCTCAAATCACTGCCCATCTAAGGAGTTGAAGACCTGAAGAAGAAGAAGAAGAAGTAACAAGACTCTGCTATTTTACTGTGTCATTACTCTGTCAAATCAAATAGCACAAAACACTTAGGATCTATCTTTCAAGTTTATATCTATAAAATTCTAAGGAGTTTGTTCATTTGTTCAGTTTACACTACCATTGTTAAATCAAGAGTAAGAGCAAATTAATTTGGAAGCGCAAGGGACTGCACTACTCCTTGATTGTAGGACTGGACTATCCTGCTTTGTGTCTGCTTTCTCTTTCTTTGTCTCTTTATCTTTGTGTTATGAACTTAATCCACTGCATTAAGACTCTGTATCAAGTCTTAACACTGAAAAAAAGAAATTATAAAAAGGCAACACAATTCAACAAAACCAGTTCCTTCAACAACTTCCTCCAAAACTTAGTAGTTATTCTAAACCATTAATGGAACGTCACGGAAGACTTGTAGCACATCTTCCCCAATCTGAGATTTCTTGTTTCACAAGTAACCATCCTCTTACAAATCCAGGCTAATAAGATGATTTGGAAACATAGTGCCAGAGGTGACTTAACTCTAAAAGATGCGTATGCTTTAAGAAGCAACATTTTTCCAAAGGGGTATGGGCCAAATGCATTTGGTCAAAAGACATTCCTACATCCAAGTCCCTTATGGTTTAGAGATTGATGCTTGATTAGCTCCCTACTGATGAAAACTTGGCATATAGAGGCTGCTGCCTTCCATCGATGCGCTCTATATGTGTAAAACATGTAAAATCATCTTTCCACTTATTTTTTGAATGCACATATGATTTTAATATACGATGTTGGTTTGCTTCTGTTCTTAACTTCAATTTACATTTTTAATCCGAAAAAGATACATGGTCTCTCTACAACAGATCATGGAGCCCTCAATGTAAAATTGTGATAATTGCTGCCTTCATTAACATTTTCAATGTAATTTGGTATGATTGGAACCATGTTAGATTCGACATTAAGAAGATTCATTACAGAAGCTCTATATCAAGTATCATCTCAAATACTTCATTTTCAAGAAACAACTCAAATGATGTCACGCTGCATCCTCCTAAAGCTCCTCAGATTTTAGAAGTAATTTTGCAGCCTCCAAATCTTCATTGGATCAAATACAACACAGTGATCATCTAATAACCTAACATCTTCCTTTGGATGCATTTTTTGAAACAAAGATGATGACTTCCTTCTCTGTTTTGCTGATAATATAGGTCAAGGAAATGCTTTATTTGCTTAATTATCAGGTGGTATGAGAGTTATTAAATTAGACAAACAATATAACTGACAAAGCCTATGGTTAGAATCAGATTCTGCTTTGGTGATAAATGCTTTTAGCAATCAAACTTTGGTTCCTTGGAAGCCAAGGAATCGTTGGAACAACTCTCTTCTAATCATTATATCCATGGATATCTTTGCCTCCCATATGTTTAGGGAAGGTAACCAATGTGCCGATGTCCTTGCTAACTTAGGATTAGCTTATAATCACTTAATTATTTGGTTAGATATTTCTGATTGTATTAGAGCTACTTTTGTTATAAACTAATTAGGTATTCCTAATTTTAGATTTGTAAATCAATAAGGAGGTCTTGGTATAGTCCCCCTCATTTCCTTTGTTTTTCCTTGTTTATTATATTTTGGTAGTTTAGCGCTTTGCTAAGCTACCCCTTTTTGTTTAAAAAAAATTAATTAATTTATATATGAAACATGATATAGGTTTAATGATGTTATATAAGAAAAAATTAAAATTCCTAGAAGGGTTTTTTTTTTACAAGAAACCCTAAATATGTTCGACTGGAGGTTCATGAATAACTAAGGAATACAATTCAAGTGGTGGTAGCGTAACAATTGTTAGGGGAAAATATAACTAAGTTATCTCCCATCAGTACAAGAAGGTCTTTTAATCCTCCTCCTTGATATTGATGACCTTCATAGATCCATCTCAGTATTACTCGAAGCTTTAGGAGCCTTTGGTGCATCAGGATCCACCATTTTTGTAGTATCCTCCATCCCATTTAGGGAGCCCTTAGCCACTAATCTGGCCTTATACCTTTCCACAGAGCCATTAGCACGTAATTTCACCTTGAATACCCATTTATATCCTATAGCTTTATTATGTGCAGGTAGCTTTGCAAGACTCCAAGTATTGTTTTTAACTAGAGAAGTTAATTCAGCTTGAATAGTTAACCTCCAATTTTCATCACCCATAGCCTCCTCATAGGATGAAGGTTCATGAATAGTAGAGAGGTTAAGGATGTAGTGTTTGTGTGCTGTAGACAAATTATTATAAGATAAATGATTAGAAAGAGGATACTTAGTAGATGAAGGGAATGATAGTGGATAAAAATGGAGTGAAGAATGGATTGTATTAGTAAGAGATGCACAATGATCATCTTGCAAATATGTAGGTGGTCGCACAATTCCAGTAGATTTTCCACTGGTAAGATATGAGATGGAGATGCTACAAAAGATGAAGATGCAAATTGCGGAGACAAATTTGATGGTTTACTATGATTAGCAGTATTAAATGAATGAGATGAAGATGCAGATTGTGAATGAGATACTGATGTAGTATGTGTATCAGTATTGATAGACACATGAGTACTATGAGAACCGAGAGTACGAGTCAGAACAATATCAAAAAAATCATCCAAAAAAGGAGAAGTAACTTGTGCATATTCGGTTGTGGAAGTTACACTGTCATTGGACATACTTGAGTTATAAGGAAATATATGTTCAAAAAATATAACATCTCTAGAGAGAAAAATTTCTTTAAAGTGCAAATCAAATAGTATGTAGCCTTTGAAATCATCTTTAAAACCAATATGAATGTATTTTCTTGATCTAGAATCAAGTTTCTTTCTGTGTGCTAAAAGTGTGGTGGGAAAACATAATGAGCCAAAAACTCTTAAATTTTTTATGTTAGGTAAGCAATCATGTAAAACTTGAAAAGGTGACTTATTTGATAAGAAAGGGGTAGGTAATCTGTTAATAATGTGAATGCATGGCTAACAGCATGAGCCCAATTTTTTTTAGGAAGTTTTGCTTGAAATAAAAAAGAGCTTTAGCAACAACTAAAATGTGTTGGTGTTTGCGCTCAACAATGCCATTTTGCTGAGACGTACCAACACAAGAAGATTGATGTAAAATACCATTTTTTCTATAAAAATCTTTGAGTAAAAATTCAACATCATTGTCTGTTATAATAGTTTTGATTTTAGTATTAAACTGATTTTGAACTAAAAGAACAAATGATTTGATAAAAGTAGGTGCCTCAGATTTTAATTTCATGAGATAAATCCAATTGAATCTTCTAACATCAACAATAGTAAATAATATCTATAACCAAACATAGAGGGAATGGAAAGAGGTCCCCAAATATCCATATGGATTAAATCAAAATGATGAGCATAAATATGTGAACTTAAAAAAGGGAGCCTCTTTTGTTTGGTAAAAAAACAAGTATCACTTGGAGAATCAGATTTAATAACAGAAACAAAAGGAAACATTTTATTGACTTCAACAAGTTTGTCCAATGAAGAGTGGCCAAACCTCATATGCCATAGACTACAATGCTTATTTGTATCTAAAACAAAAACTACATTATTACAAATTAAAGTATGAACTTAACTAAGACTAGCTAATGGTTCAGTGAGCATATACAATCCATATTTCACTTCAGCAGCACCAACCATCTTCTGTGAGTATGTATCTTGTATTATGCATTTATCATTTTCAAAAATTAGTTGGCACTTAAACTTTGAGTAAGCTTGGGAACAGAAATTAGATTAAAAGAAAATTGTGGCAAATACAAAACATCATTGAGGTAAAAATGTTGATTAAAGACTATGGTGCCAGCAATGGAAGTAGTAACTAATGAACCATTTGGTAATTTGATGTGAGCAGGGTGAATTTTATTAAGGCATTGAAAAAAATTGTGAGAAACATACATGATCTGTAGCACCACTATTAAGAATGAAAGTTTCAGTTTTATATGAAGCACGGACGCTCCTCGGATTAGACGTGTCCCGCTGTCGGACACGTGTCGTGTCCGACACCGACACGACACCGACACTTGTAATTACAGTAAATTATGTGATTTTTTCAAATTATTAGCTGTGTCGGTGTGTCAGTGTCTGTGTCGTGTCCGGTGTCCGTTTCCGTATCTGTGCTTCATTTTATGTAAATTTGGTAAAGTACAGATGATGCATGTACCTGATAGTTTATTGGTGAGATGATTCACACTATGGGTAGAAGATGATGATGAACCTTGGAGAAGAGCTATCAAAGCCTTGTGCTGCACTGAAGTAAAAACCAGTTTCCCATTGTCTGAATCATGATTCTCTTCTTCATAAGCAACATAATGAGAATCTTCCTCATTGGAATGAGTATTAGCACAATTATTGGCTAAGTAATTTTGTTGAAGATGTGGAGGATATCCATGTTTCTTCCAGCATAAATCAATGGTGTGACCATTCCTATTGCAATAAGAACATACTATAGGACCTTTACCTCTGCCATAAGAAGTTCTTCCACCTCTATTTCCTCTTCCATGAGACTTAGAACCTCTACCATATGCTGCAGAATACCGAGCAGTAGCAAGGATCTTTGATTCATCAAGAGGAATCACTACTTGTCTTTCTTGTTGTGCAAGTAAAGAATAAACTTTCCCAATATTGGGAAGAGGCTCCATTAACATGATTTGAGAACGAACAGTGGAGTATTGTTCATTGAGACCCTTCAAGAAACGAATAACTTGGTCACTGTGTCTATATTCACGCATCTTGCTCACAGCTTTGCAGTCCTCAACACAAGAAACAAGCGAATAGGTCTAAAATTATCAAGTTCTTGCCATAATTTCTTTAACTTGGTGTAATAAGAGGAGATAGAACAACCACCTCGTTTCAGTTTGTAGATTTCTTCCTGAATATTAGAAATGCGAAAAACATCACCTTGGTAAAAAGGATCCTTGAGTTCTTTCCAAATTTCTGATGTTGTATCAAACCACAAAATACTCTTAAAAATTTCAGGCTCGACTGAATTGATGAGCCAAGACATAACCATGGTTTTGCAACAATCCCAAGCAATTGAATCACGATCTTCATCAGCTGGATGAGGTAAAGCTCCATGGATGAAGTGAATTTTATGCTTTGAGCAAAGAGAAATATAGTGATAGAATGAGACCATGAATGGTAGGTAATTGATGCCATTCAATAAAGGAATAGCAAGAACGAGACTTGGATTTTCATTTGGGTGCAAGAAATAGGGATTCAATGTATCATTTTGGTATCCCTTTTAATGAGAAAAAGTGTTGCCACCATTGACACTCCCTACAGTGTTATCCACATACATGATACACAGAGAATTTCATAAAGAAATTAAGAAGACGAAAATAGGAAAAACACAGAGATTCAGTGAGAATCGGCGAGAAAGAATGTGAAAAAAAAGAAATTGATTCAGTTATGTATCAAGAAAAGAGAACTCAATTTTGAGAAAATGGAAGAAAGAATATCTGGGTTTTATGGAGTGAAAAACAAACACAGCAATCATGGCAGAACCCCGTTACAGGACTCCGATACCATGTGAAAACTTGAATATAAACTACATTGATGGAGAGAAAAAGCTTGAAGAAGGAGAAAAGTTTATTTCATTATGATATCTCACACAAAACTGATTTTACAAGTAGTGTAGAAAGAGTGTATACAGCACTTGTATCTCCATAACTATCAACTAACTCTAGTTACTTCTCTAACTAACTATGATTAAAAAACACTTGCAAAGGGTTAACTTAAGGTGCAAGTTAACTAACTAACTCTTGTCTATACTAACTTTATCACATCCTTTCAATCTTTCTTTCAAATTGTGACACAATGCTTCTTGGGCGTATAAACGTCATTTTCTCTCTTGTATGACCAAAATGGCTTGCCATTATAGGATGATAAAAGATATTTTACGTTTTTTATAACTAACTGCATATCTTTTTACTTATAAACTGTATAAAGATATGTTTACTCTAAAAAAATTCAATAAATTATGTTTTTGTACACATTGTTCATGAACAAGGGGTTTACTTTGAGTAGGAGGTGTCCTTCCCGGTAAAATTAAACAGAAGTGTTAGAGACATCCCTAAAGGGACAATGGCAAACTGCACTAAAAGTGGTGTAAAATATGGCAAAATGGGTTGGGTCTGTCGGGTTCGCCCGTTTATCCTGCCTTTTTTAATGGGGTGGTTTGAGATTTCGAACCCGACACTAGTAGGGTGCCTGCTTTGCCTAACCCGTTAAAAAGCGGGGCAGTGACGGGGCCGGGTGGGCTGGTCCGTTGGGTTGATATGTTAAAAAAACTATATTTTTCATTTCTTTTTATTTATAAGTCACAATCAATTTTTCAATTTTCTCCTTCGTATATTGGGGAAAAAAATTCAATTAATTTTATCATTTTTGTTTCATGATTTCAGCCTCATTTTTTTAACAGTTAGTCAATTGATAACTCATGGAGTTTTTATTTTGAATGTCTTATTGATTTATTATAGATTTTTAGATGATGTAATTTATACGTTTGAAAGACCATTTTCATATTTTTAGTGGAATCATTAGTTATATATTTAAATTTTCTTAAATTAGCTTTAAATTTTAATATGTTTACCTTGTTTATGTAAAGTTTTTAATTATCTTTTTTTTTTAAAAAAAAAAACATTGACAAGGTCAACCCGCCTGCCTGCCATAAAATCAGGCGGGTGAGATTTTCAATCCTACATCTTTAGTTGGTCTATCCCGCTCCGCCCATTTTTAAACAGGTTATTGATGGAGCGGGGTGAGACGGGGTGGGTTGACCCTTTTTGTCATCCCAATATAAAATTGTATTATGTGCACTTGTACAAATCATTTTTTTTAAGTAACCAAATCAATTTTTATGAAATTAACATAATAGCTTTCGCGACATGAATAGACTAAAATACAAATTGATAATTCTTGAATTCAATCGATTATACCAAAAAGGTGAATTGTTTCTCAACTGCGGTGTAAGTACTTAAAATAATGTTAAGAGTTGATGGTTGATCAATGATAGCTAAAGTTGCATGGCATGAACACAATCTATTTATTAATTTATTGGTTGAACAATGCAAAATGAATCTAAATGGTACAAACAAGTCTTATGTATATGCTCAATATGTACAATTATCCTCCAAATCCATCACTATATAATAATCGGTTTTAGTCTAGAAGTTCTAGTGGTAAATGCCGAAATTGCAAGGTCGGATGTCATGACCCGAGTTCAAACTCGGGACTTCACATTTATATTACCACTTCATCTAAGACCAAAAAAAATAAAAAATAATCGGTTTTACAAAATGGCTAACAATTGAAATGACTAATATTAAACTTGTAAACATCCGGTAAGTGCAACTTAAATAGAGGTGCTGATTCAAGGTTAGAAGGTGTGTGTAAGTTTTACCATTAAATTATTTGACAAAAATATCAATCTTTTTTTTAAGAAGGGCAAAAATATCAGACTTGTAGACTAGATAGCATCTTACAAATATTTTTAACCTCCTACTCCTCTTTTTACCTTGGTAGCATACTGATAGTTGTAGTGATTATAATATTAATTTAACATGATTAAACAATTTCAAACAATGATATGATATCACTACCAAAAAAAAACAATGATATGATATTAAATATTATTTAGCATTTGAATTGATTAAAAAAAAATTTAAAAAGTAAAACTATCAAAATACATCAATTAAAATGTTAATTTTTTTTATAAAAAAAAAAAAAAAAGTTGTGGTTTGG
>Ga0315914_1007621_pt1 | contig 14896 bp, 6 predicted proteins | sample MpolenodulesMG_FD_203920 | JGI IMG/M metagenome (GOLD analysis project Ga0315914, IMG submission 203920) | Medicago polymorpha root nodule microbial communities from Los Angeles, California, United States - elongated nodules | ecosystem: Host-associated > Plants > Roots > Nodule | place: USA... | reverse complement strand
TTCTGAGACATCTTGAATCTTCATCTTTGATCTTCCCAATGTCTTCACTAATCTTCGGACGTTCTTGCTTTGCCGATTTGCATGATTTCTTCGTGAATTACATCAAAATCACCTTAGAATTGCTATATTTCGGGAAGAATAGAATCACAGACTCAAATATATACAACATTACAAATGTCCCAAAATCAAAGGCAATTGTTCTAATACTACTCCATTTTGTTGGTAAAACCTATTGAACATAACTGAAAAATATGCTAAGAATAACGTAAGATGATCTGTCATCAGTTAACTTGCCTCGCAACGACTCTAAATCTTTTTTTTTCTCACAGATTATCTATTTTGACTCTCGTTTGTCCCATTGAAAATGCACTGAGGTAATCATTCTTAGATTACTTATTTTGTCGTTGTTTCTTAATTAAATAAAAGAATCAAATATCAAAACATTACAATGTTTATCGTAAATCAGATATCTCTACACGTAAATGATTAATTCTTCAAATCAGATAATAATATAATCGACGGTCAAGATATTCAACATCGTCAATGCATTAAATCATTAAAGTATCTTATTAATCCAAAATCATATACTAAAATATATTAAAATAATACAAAATTCCTAGGATTAAAAAAGAGAATATATATTTGTAAATATTAAGATTTAAGACACGAAAGAGGGTCCAAACGTGAGCGTGACTGTCAAATCTACATGTTTTCTTTCTCTCTCTTCTCTCTTTCTCTCTCTAAGCAACGAAGAATTCATTCATTCAATTCACATTTCACAGCACACAGGTCTTCTTCCTCTCCGGAGATTCATCATCACTCTTCTGCTCAATTTTTCAATCTCTAATTATAATGCTCCCGATTCATAAGGTACCATGTTTTTTGTTTGTACATAAAATTCTACTATCAATAAACCTTTCATTAATTTGTTTTACATCGCTTAAACCAGAATTTTGATTTTTTTTTTTGTTAATCTTGTTATGTTTTTTTTTGTGTTCATACATTGATTATTTTAGCTCCATGGTTTTTTTTTTCTCTTTCGTTCTTTTGTTTCTTTCATGTTGAATAAAATAAAATATTCTCAGAAGATCTCTACAGTTAAATTGTTTTGAGATTCGTAATAACTCGAAATAATCAATTTATCAAATTCACAAGAGTTTATAATGCTGTTGCAAGATTTTCAATTTCAACTTTTAATTAATTTTTTTAGTTGTTGATTATTATTTTTAATTCTGGGCAATGCCAATTTTATGAATGTATGAATTTTGTGATTTTAATTTGTTTTTGTGTTGATTTTTGCTTTTGGGTCATTTTTATTTTTTTTTGGAAAAGGTTAATGATTGATTTTTAATTTTTTTGAGGGAATTTGAGTTTCTGAGATTCTTCTATGGAACTCTGTGCTTTTAGGGTAGCTATTTTTCTGAGTACAATAAAAAAAGGTACCCTTTTATGGAAACGGGATCTGCTTTTTCCCAATTCATAAAAAAATTATTAATTATCACTATCCATAATAATAGTTCTATACTGTACTTGTATTAGTAATTAGTAGTAATAATAATAATATTAATAATACAATAATAATTCATGTTTATATTCCTCTGGAAAAGTAACTAATGGTGGTCATGATTTTTACAACAGACCTTGTCTCATCTGCCTAAATGCCTTAAACAATTCCAAAACTGCTCACGTTTTGTCTCTCTGTTACGTTTAAGTGCAGGCCTGTACATATAGGAGTATATGGTTATGGATACAATTATTTTTAATAAAAAAGTAGAAAGAGTTAACTACAGTAGCACTAATACATACGTGTCTGGTGTCTGATATATGTTATGTCAGACATTTTTTTATAAATTATTATCAATATTAACATGTCAATATTGTGTCTGTCTAAGCTTTATAGCATCGACACTTTTGATTGAAGATATGTCAGATGTCAGATACATGTTATGTCCGACATGACACTGACACATGTAAATATATTCAATAAATTCATTTTTTTAAATTAATACCACTATCGATGTGTTAATTGTTAACTACAGCTGCAACCACATTTCTTATGGAAATCGTATGTTGTGTCTGACATGACACTAACACTGACACATGTATTTGCATTCAATTGATTTATTTTCAAAAAATTAATGCTAGTATCGATGTATCAATATTGTGTCTGATGTTTGTGTTTGTGCAAGTGCTATATAGGTTGTAACACTAACAGTAAATATATTACTTAAATCATTTTCATAATTTGTTATATGTTATGATGCAGGGTTGGTTCTGACTTGAATTGTCTTTTGAGTTCTGACTCTAAAAAAATACAAGAATGGAGGATGATACATTCTCTGGTATTGGAAACGGTACACAGATTGATACTAAGATATTAGGAACTTTTCAGAAGAGCTTTGTACAAGTGCAGAACATTTTGGATCAGAACAGGTTACTAATCAATGAGATAAACCAAAATCATGAATCCAAGATTCCTGATAATCTCAGCAGAAATGTTGGACTAATTAAAGAGCTCAACAACAATATTAGAAGAGTGGTTGATTTATATGCTGATCTTTCAAGTTCTTTTACTAAATCCATGGATGTTACTTCAGAAGGAGATTCAAGTGGTGCTGTGAAATCAGATGGAAAAGGTGGACACAAAAGACACAGGCCTACATAGAAAAGAGGGTTTGTTTTTCTTAATTCTTTTGCTTTGTGGAGAAGCTTAACTTCACAATCTTGTTGAGGTGTAGAACATGTTTAGGCTCTTTAGTTGAAGTTGAAAAACTCTTGCATTACAGGACTTTCTTAAGCTCATCACTTACTATGTTTTAAATATATAAAATTTATATGTTGATTATCCATCCCTAATCCTCTCATTGTAACCTTGTAATTTTGGATCTAATAAAAAATTAATCATGTTTCAGGTACTATTGGTTCACCCTTATGTTATTCAATATGGAAATTAATAGTTTGTTTATTTTTTACTTTTTAATTTCTTTATAATTTGTGTGTCCTTTTCTCTTTGAACATGTGATGAAATACAATTTACAGATGAGAATTATTTTTTCTATCTGCTGTTTTTGCAATGATGAGTTAGATTGCATGAGTTAAGTCTTTCAACTTGCTTTAACTTTTCTCCTTGTAAAAAGGAGCTAAAGGTTCTTCACTAAACTTTGTCTATAATTCTTTTAGATGGGAACTCATCATGATACCTTTCTTTATTCTCTTTATAAGTTCAACTCAAATGTTGGTCCCCTAGTTCTTACTTTAGATTATATCTGAAATTGAGAATGGATTGCAGATACTCTTTTAGGTCCATTCCTATGTAACCTGAGCTTTTTACCAAATGAAAAATACTTGGTTTTTTTTAATTGCATGTGTGTCCTTGTAGATGGGAACTAAGAACAATACATTTTTTTAAGGAAAATCTTAGTGATTAATTTGTTAGGGAGGAGAAAATGTAAGTAGCAGAGATCGAATCTTAAGTTCGCACATATAATTTATTCGGTGTCGCAACCCATACAACTAGACTATTCCTTTCAAGGTGGGGGTGGAGGACTCAAGTATACATATATGTAAGGGAATTGGACTTGGTGCTGTAACTAAGTTGACGTAGTTACCGTTTACAATCATCCGATTTATATCAACGATCGAGATTGATTAACTGTGTTATAATTGATATGTAATCTAAACTGTGTGATGTCAAATGAATGACCAAGATTAATTACAGCGTGAAACTGCGTGTATTTCTACAACAGTAAATCCAGATCCGAATATAAGATGCCCCGACAAGGAAGAAATCAGCTTTAGGTAAATCTTTTTTGTTTCTGATCACACACAACCACAAAAACAGAATCTTAGATAAGAGACCATGAGCTGTTGACTATTATTTTAATTTTTCTTCTTTTTTACTCAATGAATGAAATTGGCTGGTAAAGTTAAGTATATTTTGTTATCTTATAGTTATAATACAGTAGTATACAGTATAGTCTCTAGAGGTAGATGTATGTAAACAGTGACACCCCAACAATATGACAAGGGACCCAAAGATTCTCTTTTGGAAGTTAACTTCTCCATGTTTATCTCTTCTTTCTTAGGTTCTTCCTCTTGATCTACTTTTCAATTTCCCCTCCTTTTTATTCTCTTTATGCAATAAATGTCCTCAATGACAAACCTTATTATAGTTGAAAATTCTCTGGCTTGGATTTCTCTTTCTCTCTCTCTCTCACTCTCACTGATTGAGCAGATTCTTTGATGGTGGACCCAGTTTGTGGCAGCCTAATTTCCTGATCTTAGGAGAGAGGCCCACATGAGTGATTGCTGAAAATGGCTTGTTTCTGGTTTAGATTTTGCACATTGAAGGAAAGGACATTTTCCTTATCTACAAAATTGATTCCTCTATCCCATATTCCATACTCTTTTATTCACAAAATCACAATCAATTTACTTAGATTGTTTGTGTTTGGTTTCAACTATTGAAATATCACGCTTGGATTTTGACATGCTTAGAATGTTTAGTTATTGGCTTCTTCAATTAATTTTACATTGAATCAATTATACAAAATCAATTCATTCAACTTCAATTTATGTCGTTCCAAAACCAAACACCGGCTGAGCTTTCTAGAGCATCTCTAATGGCACAATTAAGGTTAAGTTGTTTAACTAAATTTTGGTTGGGTCTTTCATGCCACAACAATATATAGTAATTTAGGATAAGAATAGGATATGATATTTTTATTCAATAGTCATAGGAACTTAAAAATACATTAATAATACATTTGGCTTTGACATGTGTATATGCTCCAACAATAAAGCTAATAAAGATACGTTTGATTGGTTAAAAAATAAGTGATTGGAGAAGACAACTTCTGTTGCATTCTTTTTTATTTTAAAATTGTTGATGGGACTGGAAAATTGAGAGGCAATAGATTAGATAAAAAATGCATTTTTCACTAAAACACAACACAACTTTTTGTCTCAAGTATAAGTTGTCTAAATTAGCAAAATAACATTTTGTCCATCAAACATTATACAAGACAAAATGTTCAATACCTTAAAAGTTTGTCGTGTATTGTTCTATCTTGTGTTGTTTAGTTTTGTCTTGTGTTGTTCTATCTTTTAAAAAATCAAACACACCCCAATACTTTCTTGAAGTTAAATAACTCAATAAGACACTCTCGTTGGAGATGATCTTAATGTATCTTTGGGGTAATAGTCACTTTAGTCCCTGAATATGTAATGATTAGTCATTTTAGTCCTTCAATATATCAAAATTTCAAAATAGTCCCTGATTGTACATTCTGTTAGTCAAAATAGTCATTGACACTAAAATAACATCTCAATGTTCACAATAACTCTTTTCTTATAGGGATTAAAATGACAATAAACATGTACTTATAAGGACTAATATGACAATAAGCAAGTATATTGGAGGACTAATCTAACAATATTAATGAAATATTTTAACATTAAGGACTATTTTGATTAACGAAATGCACAATTAGGGACTACTTTGAAGTTTTGATACATTGAAGGACTATTTTGACTACTCATTACAATTTCAGGGACCAAAGTGACTATTACCCCATATATCTTTAGAGATACAGGTTGAATTTCACCAGCATGATTTTGCTGATGCAAACTTATACTTTGAAGTTTCAACAAAATCATGCCACCACCACTGCAACATTGTCAAGTCTGCCGTGATTCCAAACATGAGAACAACATTTATGCATTTCATCATGTTTCTTGTGCTCACTTAGAAATCGAATATTAAGTACCACTTTCATTTTACACAAAATCAAATATAAGTGTGAAACTTTCCCATTCAAGACAATTTATTTACTTTTAGGCCAATGCAAATTAGGCTTGACTCAAAATCTTAACTGTTAAAGTAAAACAACCTGTGACAGAAATTATGAGGGTTAGAGTAGAGTCACTTTCTTATAAAGGTTAAAAAAGGATTTTGGAATTATTGATTTAATTAGTTCATTATTGACTAATCACTTGTCACACTCTTGTTTACCTCTGCACAAAAATGATATGTTGATAAAACATTATAAATCACTCATTTCATTTCATGACCAAATAAATAATATCAACTTGGGTGTGACATAATTTAATTTAACCTTATCAGCCGCTAAAAGATAAAGCATAATGCAATAGATTAAGCAATATTTGTAGAGAGACAATGGTGGGGGAACAGTGTTCCATACAGATATCATATGCATGCAATGTTTGAGGTAATCATCAAGGTCTGAAAAATCTTATATAAAAAATGTTTTTGGTCCCTACCCAAGCCAAGACAAATTAAACATTGTCTAGCACATAACATGTGCAGTGGGAATCTACTTTTTCCTTTGTTCCTTGCATTTCCAGCAAATAGGTTGGAAAGGAGGCCAACTCTAGTTTGCTCTTAGAAAGCAATATTTTTTATAATAATGTAACTTGTTGATATGACTCTATACTGTAACCTGATTATTATAATCCACCCCCCCATGCCGGAAATATTTGATTATGGCTAAATGACGGTACTTATAATAATTTGATGATAATTTTTAATAAGTCATTATCTTTTTTTTCTTCTTTATTTTTATATAAAACTAAACTTCTTTTACAAAATTAATGTTGTCTCAAGTTAGATTTGACGTCAATTGCGATCCTACCCGAATTGAAAGATTAGTTGTTAAAATTCCAAAAGGAAAATAATTACTTTGCATCTAATTAATGTTGTCCAAAAATTTAGTAACCGGGGTTCCTTAAACATATTGTCATGGATCGATCTCAGATTTATAAATTAGTCTTTGTAGTTGAAGGATATATCATGATAAAAAAAATAAAAAAATAAAGTAACTACATTTTGTTGACATTTCTGAAAGACACATGGTCATTCTTTTGAAGGACACATGGTCATTAAAATTGCAAAATTAAGATCATTATTAGTTAATTTAGGGTGTTGACCTTGCTACTATGGTGACCCTCAAACGTTTTCAAATTACGTTTTAGAGATATATAAATCAGATTCTCTGGTACAAAGATCGTGTCTAATTAGTGAAGCTTCACTTGTCAATGGACAATGAAATTATGAAAGTGAACTGTTATTGTTTTTTAAATAGTTTGGTGGTTAGACTCACACACCTTAGATATAGAGAAATGGAAAACCTCAGAGATTCAGGTTCATGCTTGCGCATATCAACGTCCTTATAGCTGCAAACATGTATGTTTTTTTATTTATTTTTTTAAATTTAAAAAAATCAAACTGACACATCGAAATTGACATCGAGGGAATTATACTTAAGACTTTGACAGCGAGCCTTAAACCAACACCATCAAACCAACTCAAATAAGTTACCAACAGATATGTACTTAAGGATAATCATTCGCCGTTTTTGTTTCTTCATAAAAGAACATCGACATCCTTTGGTGTTCATATTTACATGTCAATGCTTAATTAAATCCTATTATTTTCAATTGATTTACTTATTAACTGTAGTTGGATACTTTGTTCCAATAACTTAGTTTTGAGGTGGTAATTTTTTTTCCACGAGAATATGACATCAAATTAAAAGCCACAAGAACATCAATCAAGAATGAGCTTCCTCAATCCGTACATAATCAAATGAAGCATAGATTGTATATTTTGTTAAATAGTGAGCAATTTGATTAGCTTTCTCTCGTAGCATGAGAAAAAACAATATCATTGAAACTAGTAAGAAGAAGCTTGATCTAATTTATGATTGGACCCAAATAAGTATGTTGCATGTTTTTGTCTTTAGCGCTTCTATCACATTAGTTGAATCTGACTATGCTTGAAGATTTACGAATGTTGAAATTAGATTTGACTCATCTTTACAAAATTGATTTGTAAGGTGAAAAATGTATCCTCTTTATTAACTCTTATGAAAGGTCTTATCTATCTAATACTTAGGTTTTCTCAATACACCCTTCACGCCCACCACTATTGGGTTTGGTGCGTTCATCACAATTAGGCTTGGTGCATGTATATAAATGGTGGGTGGTTTGATTGATAGGCTTTGATACCATGTCGAAATTTGGTTATGACTCATCCATTCAAAATTGACTTGTAGAGTAATGAACATTGTTATAAATTCATATCAAGAGTCATATCTATCTAACGTAGAACTGAAGTTTTTTTCAATAAGGAACATGAGTCTTTTGTAAAATCCAACATCGTAAGCATTGTCATACTCTTAGCTATGCCCGAGGATAATTTTCTTATCGTTCCTGACTTTTTCGGGCGTCCTCCAAAACTCTAATTTTTCTCTCATTCGGATTTCATAATCGAAAAATAAAAAATTCAATCCGGTCTATACAATCAGAAATGTATCATTATAATTACAGAGTTCAACAACTTTCCCTAATTTCCCATTTTAGTAATTTACTCCCCCCAAAAATAAAACAAAAAAAAACCCCTTAAATTCGAACCTCCCTCTCATTGTTTCGTTCGGTTAATAGAATTCAAAATGAATTCTTCATCACTTTGATTTCAATAAGCCAAAATGAGTTATGTGATGCAGAGTTCTAATATTTCTCTGATTTTGTAATCGTTCACGTATATATTTATTTAAACTATATGATAGGATCAAAATCCCCACTTACGAAGAGGAGAAAGAAGTGTGTTACTCGTCATCTTTTGCCTCCTCCTCTGAAGAAGAATCCCATATTGTGATAGATATATTAAATCAAGAAAGGAAGTTGCAAGCTTTGAGGGATCTTGCCCAAACCCTAGCTTCCTCCAACATAGGTGATTGTCCCAATGGGACCACCCTATATAGTGATCGTCCTTCTTTTGGTGGTTCTTTTGAAGCCTCATCCAGATGATGGTGAAGATAGAGCTGCTGAAAGACATACCTCTGAGTGGAGTTTCTTTATAATGGAAAAAACCTTAGGCATTTATTCCTTTTTTCTTCTTTCTATTGTTGAATTGGCTAGTTGAGAGTCTTGTGGATATTGTTTGCTTAATCTTGGCTTGTTTGGAATTGATTTACTTGCTTGGGTATTACACTCTGAATAAGATAGTATGCTAACGATTTGGTATTACGTTTTGGATGATATTATGTGTTAACAGTTTAGTATTACGCTTATGTTCATAAAATGTATATGTTCATTACATGTGCACCAAAGCTCATAAAACTGCATAATCGTGTGTTTCCCAATTTTAGATTATATAGAATGAACCAATATTTAGGAGTCTGTTTTATAAAATCCAAAATATATCAATAAACAGAAACCCAATGTGAAACTAGTGAATTGGGGGATTCACACAATTCAAATATCATAACCCAAACCTTATATCCATGTTAAATTTTTGTATTATATATGCAAAACAAGGAAAACACTTAAATTGTTGAGGTCTACAATGAACCGGTTGTTTTTGTGGTCCACGAAAAACATAAAGTTCAAAAAATTGGTTTGGTTGGTTCGATTTCATGAACAACATAGAGTAATGAACAATTATCCAGTTGAAATGAACTCTAGCCTACCAGTAGTTTGCCACAACAAGGGAAAATTCAATTTGTTTATGATGTGTGTTGATGATACACAGTCTGACTTAAAGGGTGGTTAGGGTTGGGTATGATCGTCTGTTGATTGACTCAGATGGAAGCATTTAGTTCTTAAAGATGAAACTTCATAGTGACAATGGTGTGAATCGATGTGAACACCATATTCTCTATATTTTCTCAGTATAATTCGAAAGGACCAATCAAGTAGACATTATTTTGATGAGATATGTTCATGCTATTTGAGAAAATTTGATTTGCTCCAAAACATGTGAAGAAATCAAGGCGTGCATGGATGAAGAAATTTGTTTAGCTCTTCCATGATATTGTTTGCATTTAATTCATGTTCGTATGGTTGTTATATTATGTTGTTATTGAATTTATGTTGAATTACGTTATTGCTATTGTTGTAGTTGAGATATGTTATTGTTGATAAATAATTTGATTTTGGGAATATTTGTTAAAATTTAATTTTGTATTGTTTTCTAATGTTTGGGTGATTTCGAATTTATAAGCCGACACACTTCATATTATAAAATTTGGATTGAGAAAAATTGGAAAAACAAAGGGCGCTCAAGAATTTTGGATATTCTTGAATCCCCTCTACCTTCTTTGATGGAATTAACTAGATTTATTATTAGTTATGACCTTGCCTTGACAAGGGCTATACTTGCAAAGTTCCCCTAATGATGAATCATAACCCTGACAATTATACTTATATTTGATTAAAGGAATTTAGCAAATAAGTAATTTACTATTGTTTTTGTTCGGGCACTGGCAGAATAGTCATTCTTATACCTTAGCCTATAGATCAAGTCAGTTGCTAGTTGAAAAACATTGAGCATATACAAATTAAATCAGAAACTTGAATCATAAAATGAATAGAAAATTATATTAATTGAATCCAGCAAATAAGTAGAAGTTCATCGTGGAACCCTAATCAATAGAGGTTTAGTTAGAGATGGTAGCCGACATCATTACAAAACAATAGAAAAACATAACCTAGATAGAACAAGAGAAGGATAAAACCCTCTGCCTTGAAGCTTTGATATTTAAACCTTGTTTTGTACTTCTAAATTTTTGAATGAATAAACTTGTGTGGGGGAGTTCCTATTTATATTGCATCATTAATTAGAGGTTAAGAGATGAGAATATAGCTTTTTCCTCTGATCTAGTTTGAAAAACAAGTTGAATGTTCAATTTATCTACAAAAAAGTGCAGGGGAGCATGAAACAACACGCAAGGGGACCTGAGGTAGTCCTTAGGTCTGTTTCATGCATATGGCAGTAGCCAAGTGCATATTTTACAGTTTTTCATCCTTTTTCAAGCGTTCTTCCGATTTGAAATGCATTGGAACTTGGAATGAATTTTCCCCAACTTGTATTGTCTTTAAATATCTTCTAAGAACCATTGATCTTCATTCTTCATATCCCTTGATCCTTCAAGTGGCTTCTTGCTTTGCCGAATTACATGATTTAACAACAAAATGACTCAAAACACATATAGAGTTGCATGATTTGGGATAATAGTGAATTACAATGACTCGAATGAAAATAATACAAAATTTTCCTCAAACTATGGACAACTCTTCTAATAACCTCTTATTTGTCTTTAAATGTAAAGAAAATAACTAAAAACATAGCCTATAATATCATACGATGCTCCATCACGACAACCCCAAACTTAAACTGTTGCTTCTCCTCAAGCAACATAATAGCAATAATTTAGAATTTATATGAATTTAAGAATTGGTATATACCTTTCCGGAGTTGGTGCTCAGATTTTTACTTTTTCCACTTCTTGACTTGACTAACTTACTTCTTCTATGGAAGACGGAAAGACTTAGAGAAGATACTCTTAATTTCAACCACAATCAATTCCAAGACACACATATGTATCTCCTAAAGTCAGTGGAGATGGTCAAGGCATTTGGCACACTCCAGTCATCATGTGATCTTACTTTGCTATGAATTTTACGCAATTCTAAATGGTCATTCAAAGTTAATACTACCCACACACACACACACACATAGATGTCTTTTCAAGGTTATAATGTGGCTTAGGTTAAGGTGTGATATATTTAGGAAAGTAGCTTTGCGCCACAGCGAGAATTTAGGGTGTACTAGCATTTGCGGTAAAAAAAAAAAAAAAAAGGTACAAGTAAACTACTTATTCTTTTTTTTAAGTGACCAACTTCTTGCTATTGATTCTTCTTTTTCTATTTTTTTAGTCCATTTTTTTTTTTTTTACATTTTATCTACATTTTTCATTTTACTATTTTTCTTTTGTAACCAAGTTTTACTAGTACCCCACCGCAAACTTAAGATGTTGCTAATTCCAAAGAACAATTCCAAACCATGACTGTAACAACCTGTTTTTCGCTAGAATTATTTTAATTATTTATTATATGTGTTTATATGCGCGTGTGTGTGATTGTTTTTCTTTATGTGTATTTTATTCGGGATTAGTGGATTTTTGGCCTATAAGGGTATTTTAGTCAATTTTAGACTCAGGGTATTTTGATCATTTCGTGAGCAAGGGTAAATTAGTCATTTTATTAGAAGGTTATTTTCAGTGTTATAAGTGAGTATAGTAATTTTTACTAAGTTACTATAATTATTTAGAGACGGTAATTATTCGTTATTTTGACGGTTTAAATGAGTAGTAACTTTTAGAATTAGTATGAATGATAAGTCCATTATGACAATTAGAGACCTATCCCAATTATGAGGTGACTATATAACATAACTCTTGTGAGAAATTAGGTTAAGCCTTTCATTATTTCATTTCACATAAACATAAGAGGTAGAGAGAGAAAGTAGATCACAAGAGGAAAGAAGGGGGAGCTAGAGAGAAGCTTGGGGTTGAAGATCTAGGAGCTAAATTGAAGCTTAAGCTAGTGGAATCAAGAGCTAGAGGTAAGAGGGATAGATAATTTTCATCAATTAAGCCATAATCTTCATCTTTTCAATTACGGGTTTAAGTGTTTTTGTGTTAATTGTGACTTTTGTGATTTTTGATGATGAATTCCGTGCTCCTAATTTATGTGAATTTGTGGGTATGATAAACTTCATGAAATTGTTGTGTTATGTGCTTAAACTTCATAGTTGTTGTTGTTGATAAGTTGTTTTTGATGTTTTTTGCATAATTGAGTGTAAATCATGAATTGATGAGTGATTATTGTTGAAACATGTTTAAATTCACTTCATAATTGTTTATACATGTTTGTAGGTTGATAGGGTTTGAATTGGTGTGGTTGTTTATGAAGTTTGAATGAAAAATGAGAAAAATTGTGAGTTTTGGTGAAAAATGAACATAGTGGTGATTTTGATGAGAATTTAGGTTTTGATTCCATGTTTGTAGTGTTTTTGATTGCCTTTAATTGTATGATAACTGATGAACAAGGACAAATATTCTGTTGTGGGTTCCCGAGAGGCAAAACCCAAGGAAAGATATTCTGTTGTGGTGCAGCTCGTTGGGCGAGCTCTAGCTCGCCGCGGCGAGTTGCATAGTGCAAAACCCTATGTTTTGGGTGTTTCGGGTGCTTAAGAGTCGATCCGAACCATCCAAACCGATTCTTTTGATGTAATTAACTATTGTCAAACTTTCTAAACCTTTGGAAACATCAAATGAATTGGATTGAACTTGATTTTGTGAATCAAATTAAACTTTTTTAAAAATGTTCAAGAATGCATAATTTTTTGAAATTCGTTTTTCTCAAAGGAAAAGGGTAGGTTTAGGGTTGTTCATTGTAATGTTGATTTTTAAAAATAGTTATGGATTTTGTCCTTGAGCTTTAACTTGGTTTTGCTTTGAAAATGGAATTCTTTTGAAAAGTGAGAAAATGAGACGAACTTAGTGAAATTTTGAAATTAATCGGAACTGGCCTATGATGCTTACATGCATAAGCTACTATGATCGTATGTAAGTAGTGTATATGCTTGGTTGGGGTGTTTGGTCATGTTTACCTTGTTTTGTGGAATTACTTAGAAAATGTAGAAATTGGTGGAAATAGACAAACTTTGTTAAAATGTGGTTTCATGACCGGATAACTTGCAATTGGTGTTATGTTCATGATAATATGATAGAACAAGGATGAACAAACGTTGGTTGATTGTTTAATATGATGAATATCATGATGTGGTTAGGTGTCCGTCTTTATGTGAAATGTGATTTTTGAAACCTTGTCGTTTCTTTGAGGTGATTGTCATTGATGATGTATATGATAATGATTTTAATGATGGTGATTTATTTTTGGGTGGTGAATTCTTACATGAAAATTGGTGATGAATTTGGTGGTGATCGCATGTATAAAAAACGTTGGTGTTTATGTTGGTGAATTGTTTTTTGAACGTATGCATTCATAAGTAGGATATTTATATCCAAGGACGGTGATTAGGATACTATGTATCCAAAGACGGTGATTAAAATACTTTGTATTCAACGGCGGTGTTTATGATACAGATGTATCTTGAGGTGATGACCATGACGGTGTTTGGTACGACATGCATATAGAGTCGTATCTAGGCGCATAACATACATTTGATAATTGGTTAAATGTGTCATACTTGCTTATGTGCTTCGTGAATAATTGTATTAATGATGTTGATTTGTTATGAATGATGTAATTAAGCGTTGTTTAATCATTTGAAATTAATTATGATGTTTTTAATTTCATTTTGAATTGTTATATAACTCTCAGTGGTCGTTTGGTTGACCGCCTGCCTTATTCTTATGTATGGGTAGGCGATGTGCATGAGTAGTTTGCTTTGCTTGGTGATTTGCTGGAGGCTAGCTTTGGAGCTACCTCATTTTTTGCTTTCAGAGTCTTAGTGTGTCGGCTCTGATTAGGAGTGTCTGTCTATTATTTTTCATCTTATGACTTGTTGAGATTTTTATCACTCAATATGTTGAGATGTCAAATTTATTTTAGAGATGTATTATGACAATGTGGCATGGCTACTTTGGAGATTTTTATTATTTGTTGATGAGATGTGATGATATTATATTCCGCTGCGATGTTTTGAAAAATTATTTATGCATGATGTGGAACTAATAAAAGAAGTAGCATCTAAATCCTGGTATGATTTGTATTATTTGCGTGATTTATCGTTTTAAGGGTTTAAGGTGTTACAATAACAAGTATTTCACTACTTTATCTAACTCCAAAGATTTTAAACATATATGACATTATAAGGTTTAAAAAATTGCGACATGGTTTAGTCACCTAAGTAACAAATGTATAATTAATGCATGGAGGCTTAAAAGGGTTAAGCAAATTATATAATAATAATAGTAGTAGTAGTAGTAGTAATAATAATAATAATAATAATAATAATAATAATAATAATAATAATAATAATAATAATAATCATCTATGCTATATA
>Ga0315914_1007620_pt1 | contig 14900 bp, 3 predicted proteins | sample MpolenodulesMG_FD_203920 | JGI IMG/M metagenome (GOLD analysis project Ga0315914, IMG submission 203920) | Medicago polymorpha root nodule microbial communities from Los Angeles, California, United States - elongated nodules | ecosystem: Host-associated > Plants > Roots > Nodule | place: USA... | reverse complement strand
TTAGTCGAAGCTAATGTGTTACAACCATTCTTCAATTCCATTAAAACAGAATGAAGAGATCTTAAAGATTGTGATGGAGGCCAAGGCTTAATCTCTTGAATATGAATTAGGTAATCAACTTGAACTCTGCTAGTTCTCATGTTCTTTCCTTTCATGCCTAAAACCATGGTTTTCGAAATGATGGATCCTCACCAGATGAACTTTTTTTAAACTTCGATTTTGTTGAATCGAATTTTTGAACTGTGGCCCTGGTAACTGTCACAGTTGTTCCTCGATCTTTGATATTACAGACAATCGCAGTTAAAATGCAGTTGATGCGGCCTCAGTTGCAGTCATGTTCTGGTCACGGAGGCATCAAAGCCTCGCAGCACATGACATCAATGCATTAACAAAACTCACTGCACATAACATCAATGCATGAACATTAATACACAAATTCATAGGAAAACTAAACTCTAGAGTTAAATCTATATGATCATGTCATATCAACAAAGTTATTATTAAGAGAAAAAACCAAAAAAACGTAAACAAAAATCAAAAAGTGTGTACAAAAGGGTATCTAGGAACAAAAACCAAGACGAAAATTGAAAATGTGGACCATAGGAATCAAGTAACAAGTTAAATACAACAACATTAAAGACATCAAATTTATGACAGGTAAAGAAAATGCAGGAAAAAAGAACCAATGAGGAGGTAAAAATGTAGACCATACCAAGAAAAGCAGTGTTGGCTGATAGAGGTGGTGGAAGGGAAAAATCAGAAAGCTGCTAAAGATGACAATAACTGAAATAAGGTCAGTAGTCACTAGTCACAAACACAAACAATATTTCTTTTCCGTTTTTATTAGAATAGTTCGGACGAAATGACTTACCAGAGTCAAAGTAGACCTCAAAACAAACGTACTTGTTAAACACGTACTCAAACAGAAGTTGAAGGTCACGACATTGAAGAGTATGAAACAATTTCTTACAGACTGGACCAACCTCGTAGATACAATATTTCTAAAACCATAAAATATTTGAGTTTGTCTTTTTCTAATGTATTTTTTTTATTTTGTTCACTAGTTAACATCAAATTACACATTCCAAGGCACACTAACTCAGTGGAATATATATAATATAGCAATATCAAAGCAAAGGAGAGAATTTCAAAGTAATTTTGATTAAAATAAGGTTGGCTCGTTTTGTTGGACAAGATTTAATATAATTGATTTGGTACTCATAACAGATTGTTTGGTGTTAAACTATTGAAACTACCTTGTTGATGGTGATAGCTAGCCAGATCAAGGTGACTTTGAAAGTAACACTTTTTAAATAGTAAATAATTTAGTGTTGAACACACTTTGTTTTTAGTAATTTTGTACCAGGTGTCACATATTAGTATTACTCTATTCATAATCCATTTCACATTGAATTTCACTTTAGCAAATAAAATTTATTTCAAAATAAATGTCATTTTTACAAGATTAATTATTTATTTTTTAGTTGTACCCCTTATTAAATGCCAAGTATATACTATACCTAAAATATTATGTTTCACTTTGTAATTGGGAAAACAATATTTTTTTTCGAATTCGTCATTTATGTTATATTTTGTTTGTATTCTTAGCCTCTAAGTTATACTCTCGTTGCATTGTAGCCATTTAAGTTACATTTTGTGATATTATGAACCACAAGTTTTGTGAAATGGACAACATTCAGATGTTTAGTCATCACGTCTAACAATAGAACCATTGTTTCTACGAGGACATTGTTTCAAAAATTAGATACTTTGGTTATAAGATTTTTCTTAATAGAGAATTTAGATTTAAAGAAGTGAAGGGAGTAAAAACATATGAGAGTTTGAAATCGAGTTGATTATAGTTGTATAAATATCATTTTTTGTTTCTTTATTGCATTTCTTAACTTGTATAAATTACACTCATTTAAAAAGTATACTTCCCCTGGTCTCATATAGATACAATTTTTTTAAAAATCATTAAAAAAATGATATGCCTAATTTATATTACAAAATATAATACATTAATTATTCAGCGAATCTAAGAAAGAATCTTTACATAAACACGAGAGTGGGGGGTGGGGGTCGTAAGCTGTTTAAGGTTGTTTTTTTATCAATTTTTTTTTTGAGGGATTTATATCAATATTTTTGTTTAGTGTTTTGAGTAGATGCATGATGAGACTACTGATGGAAGGAATGTGTCTTGAAATACAAAACATTGGTGATGTTACTACGCAACCACAACATGCGTTGTTTCTACGTAATAATGGTCAATGACACGTATTCATGTGTTACTTTTTTTAGGGCTTACTAAATGGGATTTGTGGACGAATGAAAATAAGATAATAATAATCATGTAATTTTTTTTAACAAGAAGATTATCATGTAATTAAGCCTTGCAAATATTAATCTTTCAAATTTAAAAAATAATCATTTTGTTTTTTTTTGAGTTGGTGGTTGGAATCAGGGCCGTTCCGATAAAATTGAAGGTCATGTTCAAATATTAAAAATGGCCCCTAATAGAAAAACAAGATGTTTTTTAAGCAATAGTAATCATATATTTAAGTTGTAAATAACATAAAAAATGTAAGTTCGTATGGGAGGAACTAACTAACTTGTGTTTAACTTCACTAACCACTAATTATTTTAATATTAAAAATTAGGTTCATAATAAATTGAAACGCCAAAACTTAAAAAGAATCATAGATTGTTTAGTGCAAAATGGACCTTAAGCATATTGGTTGTTGCTTAAAAAAGTGTCTTTCCTATCTAAATAGTAACAAACTAGAACTAATATCGGGAAAAAATAGTAGCAAATTAACGATAGCATGCATGATTAAAGTTAAAACGATAGAAAAAAATACTAATTATTTAACGGATTTAATTTGTGTTGTTAATTGAAACAAATGACAAAAAATTCAAGTTATATAGTAGTTTTCTACATTCATAGATAACTCTGAAAACATATTAAATTGTAAATTTGATAAAAAAAATAAAATTGTAATGACTTAATAGTTGTGTATGTAATTGAGACTTGTATATTTGGTTTGAATTCACACAAATGTTCGGGATTGAACATCAAAACCACCAAAGTGCATTCTATTTTACCACCAAACCATTACATGGTGTCTATTGATTTGTTATATTTTATTGTATATACTTAACATCTTTGGATGCTATATTAAAAAAAATTGAGGCTCCTATAATTGTGAGGCCTGGCGCCGTAGCTCGCCTTGCACTTGCTAAGGGCCGGGCCTGGTTGGAATAAGGGATGTCAATATTTAAAAAGTGGAAACCTCTTTTATTGAAATTTAAATTGATATTAAATAAACTAAAAGTGAAAACCTTTTATTGAAAAACAACGATTATTTGCTAAAAAGATATATATTTAATACTAAATACATAAGTTTCAATATAAAATAACTTTTTTAAAATTCTTAACATATGTCAATTTATACATTATCAAGCTAATTGTAACACATAGGAAAAAGATCATGACAATTAACCCCTTTATTAAATGAGTTTGCTTTTGAGAGGGATATCTTCTTTGATATTTTACCGAAGAAGTGTTTGTTGTCTAGGAGGAGTAAGCATCCCCTTCATTTTTCAAAATAAATGGATGATATTTTTTAAAGAGATATATAACATAAAAACTAATAAGTCCTATCATTATTAATTATTATTATATAACTCTTTTTCTTTATCTCTTTAAATAGAAGAAATAAAGATGATCCAAAATAAAAATGATACTAGCTCGTCTAAGAGGGTTCTTAAGACTTAATAAGTTTTTCCATACATGATTATTAAGATTAAAGTTTGACTAACTGGAGTTGATAGTGTTGTTCCAAACTTCCAATGCATTATATATTGTATCTAATAATTTAGAAATGTGTTTATGTATACGTATACACACTTTTTTCTCAAATGAAAGCTTACATTTAGAGATATAAGCTTTATTTAAAATTTTAAAAAACTATATACTCTATTATTTATTTATAATAACTAAGTCATTAATACTTTTTGGCATCACTCTAAACACTTTACATTTCCACTTGTGTGATCTACTAGACTAGAACACATAAATTTCTTTGAATTGAGTTTGTTGGGATAGTTTCATTGTCTTTGATAACATTTTTATTTCACGCATGTCCACATATAATATTTATCTACAAATATCATATCATATCATAAAACAAAAATGAGTTGTGTGAATGCTAGTCTGTTAACGTTGTGTAAACACTCTTAAATCTTGATTCTTTCCTTAATCATGATGAGTCATCATCATTCAACTCATCTAAATTGTGTCTTATCATAAAAGTAAAAATAAGTCATAAAGTGTTGTTACTCCAATTTTATCTGTGTAATTCAAAAAGTTGAAATAATAAGCCATCACACATTTTATCATCTCATGCTTAGTGTTTTTATGAAAATGAATTTTAAAAATATTAATTTGATCTTCATTTTGATTGTTCTTTTATCTCATTGATTTATCTTTAATTACAACAAAATTAAAAAATAATTATCTCAAATAATTAAAATCCAAAAAATACAAAAGTACAAAATAGGAAAACAAAATAAAGTCTTTTATTTTGTAGGGGTCCCAAACAAGGTCATGTAGTCTGCTCTCACAAAATAGTTCGATCATGTCATTTTTGCAATTGAATTTTAGCTTCTTCTACATGATCCTAACAAACAATACATGGGTATCCAATGCAAAGAGTATTAAATATAGGAGAGATTGAGAACAATTCTTCCACATCCCCTCTAAAAAAAACATTACGATTAACCACACCATCCTCTTCCACCTATAACCATCTTTAAATCCACCCATTTCACCCAAAAAGAAAAAATAAAGTTCACTTAGTTAAACGGTCATTTTTAGAGCAGTTAAAAAACATTTTGTCTCAAGAGTCTCACTAATTTCTTGAATTGTAAACTTGATGGGTCCACTAGACTAATTAAGTGTTAGGCCAAATTAATTAATAGCTACTAAGTTCAAAGGAAATTATAGCATGATATAGAAATAGGTCTCTCTTGAGGAGCCTATAAGATGGGAGAGGTTGTCAACTACAAACCAATCAAGTAAATAAGAATCAAAATATTTTATCAAGCAATAAATAATTTATTCTCAAATACTTCTCTCTTTTCAATTCCTCCTAAAAACTCACCATAACTTTTCTACCATGTACAAATTTATACATGTTAAGAATTTCAAAATAGTAAGTTTGTATTGAAATTTGTGCATTTTATATTAAATGTATAACTTTTAATAAATGATTATTGTTTTTCAATAAAAGCTGCTATTTTTAATTTCTTTAACATATGCAATATTGTATATATATATATTAGGCAACCCCATTTAAAAAATCTAATGATTCAATGTTATTGTTTTCATATAACTAATAGATTGTGCATTTTTTTGGCTTTTAATTGGATCAGATTGTTTTCATATAACTAATTTTTTGAATAAAAAGAAGTAGAGCAATTAAATGTGAGCCATACATATTTTATTTTGGTGGTGGCTGGGGTTTGAACCCCGGACCTTGCATATATTATAAATTGTTCATATCAACTGTGTTAAGCTCTCGAGGACATATAACTAATAAATTGTGCATTTTTTTGTCTTTGAATTAGATGAGATTAAGTGGAATTTTTAATCTAATAAAATATAAAACCCAAAATAGTATAAATTTTTAAATATTTCATTTCAACCACACACAAAATCACGGATTTTGTAAATAATGACATCAAGACTAATATGTCTTTTTATAGGGAATAAAAGTTGCATTTTTTTTTTCAAAGATGAAAGTGTGTTGTATGTTTTTTCATAAAAGAAAAAATTGGACTCCATTATATAAAATATATTTCCTTCGTTTGTGAAAGAAAAAATTCATAAAGTGTTTTTTCGTCCCAAATTATATATTGATTTACAATATCAACGAGACATTAATGTTATTTTTCATATTATATTCTTACTTATTTATTATTCTATCTTCTTTCAATTCTTCAATTCATTTTCTCATTCCTTTAAGGACAATTTTCTAAAACAACTTATAATATATTTTTCTCATACAAAATTAATTGCATTTTTTTTGTCAAGTAGCCTAATGGCTATAGCTCACACAATTTAACTGTGGAGAAGTGGAGTGTCCGGGGTTCGAACCCCAACCCCTGCATATGAAATGCAATATCCCTACCAACTGAGCTAAACTCACAGGGATAATTAATTGCATTTTTTAATACATACGAAATGGCCAAATCTGACCTAGGGAGTAATATTTTATGTTGGACTAATACAAATATATAATATATATATATATATATATATAATATATTCACCTTTGTTTAATTAATTTTTAAATTTTAAACTAATTATTCATCATACCAAACATTCTTAAAGCTTTGTTTTCATTACAGACTACCAAATTTAGTCACACAAGTATATGATTTGCAACAACTCCTAGATGACATCATGAACAATGCTTATATATGGTGAAAGGAAAGAGGTTTAGTTCAAATAGCCTTCTTGAACAATATAAAAAACACGAGTTACAACATCCAACAAAGAAAGTTTACTCTTCAAATATTTGAAGTTCTAGCAACTAAGTAAAAATGTATACACATAGATACATTTTAAATTAGCTAATACCTTTGTAATAGTGGGTTCAGCTTGTAAATGGTTAGATTGACATGATGAGGTTGAGACCATACGTTAAGTGCTCCTGGTCTAGTCTCCTTAGATTGATAATTGCGCAAAATAATAAAATAAAAAGTTACGATAAATAAGATGTTAATTATCATGTTACATGTCATGAACTTTGTAATGTTAGCATGTGATTTTCTTCAAAAGAATGTTAGTATGTGAAATAAAAATGAATTTAAAAACTTAAAATTTAATTAAAAAACGATGTAAATTACTTCCTAAAGCTTTGGCTTTGTTAGTTTATTACCCTATATTGCATTTAAACGATCTTTTAGGCTTTGTTTGAATGATCGATGAAAGTACAAAGGAAAGAAAGTAATAAGAAAGATTGTTGAAGTAATGAAAGTGAATAGAAAGAGGATAGAATGTGAGATGATTGTTTGGTTGTTTGGTATAAGTGAAAGTGAGAAGAAAGTGAAAGGAAAGAAAGACACAAATTTGATTTAATGACACAAGTACCCCTCACATAATTTATAACATTTTATTACAATTATATAAATATATAAATATAAATGGAAAAAAGAATTTTGTCCTTGTAAATAAAGAAAGTGGTGGTATAAACATTACATAAAAATGGAGAGGTAGTCACATATCTAAGTCCATGTAATCAAGCAATTTCATGAAGAACACGGTATGTAAACGCGGTGCAAAATGCTCTAAAACAAGGGCTAGTTGGTCTTTTTGCTAAATTCAATGTTCTCTCTCAACTTTCTTCTCGATCTGGTGCTGAAAGCTTTTAAATGATAGGGTCCACAAAAAGCTTTTAGAGAGGAAATTCTTTCCTCTCTAACATGCAAACCAAACCATGAAATCACACTTTTCCATAAACTTTCTTTCCACCCTCCCTACTATCAATCCTTCCACAGTTGAAACAAACAATACCTTTTAGAGAATGAATGGCTTTTTCCTGTGAACACCTGTAAATATATCCTCCAACGATTTGATATTTCGAAGATTTTTGTAGCTGCCTTGAAATTTCGTTCCTCGGCAATACGAAGTCCATCTTTGGAGCAAGGGTGGACACATATTGTTTTTGTAATTGATGATCATTTTTTTTATAAGATTATGCGGAGGTCTCAAAATGTTGAGATGATAGGCTAAAAATTCAAAGCATATAAACAGTTAAATTCAACAAAAAAAAAAAAAAATATTTCTATTATTTAAACGTTTGATCTAATATTAAGTGTATAGGTTAATATTTATTGTTTGTTTTAGTATTTTTAATCTAATATGTTAGTCTTCAAAATTTAAGAATTAATTGTAGAATAAAACTACATAATTCAATAAAATTATCTAATGTCTGCTGTTACTAAAGTTCTAATAAAAGACAAATTGTCTCACGAAAATCAATTACATCAGACACATTTAGGACAAAAGAATAAATGCCAATTTAGCAAATCAATAATATAAAATCAATTCTTTAATAACAAGAACTTAATATATGCTTATTATTATTATTATTATTATTATTTATTTTCTTATGATTTTGGAACTCTGAATGGATTCTAACCAGAGCCACCTCACACACATGATTTGGTCAACATATCATGAAAATTTGTTTTATATAGTTATCGTGGCAACCTTGGTTGTTTTTTTTACTAACTGATTTTGGTTAATTATATGGTTTGGTTTCTTCCATTTATTTTATGTTTTGGTCAACTACAGATGGATAAGATACTATAGTAGCCATCCCCGTATTCGTAGATTGAAAAAGATGGTCATACTTAAATTCACACGTGTGGGTATATATTATGTGAGTGCTCGTATCCCGTTCATGCACACTCATTTTTGTGAATAGTGGCAGAGTTAGACTAAAAAATTTGGGATGGCTGCCATCAAAATATAACGTTTTCATCTCTTTCAACATCATTTATTTCTTTGTGAAAAACAAATCGATTTTTTTACTCTTCATCTTAACATTTATGTTGCAAAGAATCAGATTTTATCAAAGTGATACTCATAAATATAGTACTATACAATGGCGGGTCGATAAATAATAGACAGAACTGCACTAGAGAGAGATAAATAGATAAGATATTAAAAATAATAATCGGTATTTTGATATTTTTTAATAGTTTGTAATCTAGACAAAAGTTATCACATGGTTTAGTAAGGGACAAAAATTTATGTTTTTGTCCAATCCCTTAGTACTTGTAAATTATACATAATAAAACAAATTGTACAGTCTAATCCCCTCTTTTTTAACAAATTAAACAGAGTCACTATCATTCAGAAACTAGTTGAATATATAAATCAAATACTACCGAGAAACCAAACAAACATTGTATCATATAGAGAGTGAAATCAATCAACAAGGACCAATTGTAGCATATTTGAGGACAATGTAAAATCAGACAAATATATGCGTCTCGACACCGGTGATAAATTGAGAAAATGAAATTGATTGAATATGTATAAATGTGGTGTCGGTGCTTAACAATGATACATATCAAACATCAGACACATATTCAATCTAAAACATCAGTGCTAGATATATTCTAATTATTTCAATCCTATCAAAACTCTATAACAAACATAATTAGAATGGTACAAACATTTTTACAACTATACCTAACTACATTTACAATAATGATTAACATCTTTGTAGTGTTTTTACTAATAAATCCCTGATTTCTTTCTATGCACCTATGATGTTAAACCTTAACCTGATTTTTGATCTCCATCTGTTGTGGCTTGAACTTGAGCTGCATATTGTAAGTTCCATAGAACATCTTCAAAAGAAGGACAACATGAAGAGTCTTGAGCTATATATTTGGTTGTTATAGATATTGCAATTGATAATGATTCTTGAGAGCAAGTTGTCAACACTATTGGATCCACAATCTTTCTTCTTCCATCTTGACTTCCAAATGATGTCTATGGTTCACAACATGTTTTCAAGTCATTAATTAACAAAAAATTTAAATTTAAACATAACAACATATCTATAGCAGGGTTCTAAAATGAAATCTCAGAGACAAGAACTGTTATTCTATAAGAACTATAGGTTTTTTTTTTTAGTCAAGTAGCCTAGTGGCTAGAATTTACTTTTCTCAAGGTGAATAAGTGGGGTGTCCGGGGTTCGAACTCCGGCCCCTACATATAATAATGTATGTCCTGCCAACTAAGCTATGCTCACGGGGACAGAACTATAGGTTCTTATAATTAAAATTGTTATTTTAAATTAAATAAAATATAAATATAGATAAAAAAATATTAAAAATGTAGTGTAATTTGAGGACCTGTTTTGAAAATAAAATAAAGTAGAAATATAAATAATTCTTTTTAAAAAAATGTAGTGTAATTAGAGGACTCATTTTGAGTTCTTAATTAGACTTGTGTAAAACATTGGTAGAGTTATTCAATATCAAGTCACATCTCATTAGTCACAGCAGCTATTTGAAAAGATGTTTTAGGAAGTTATATAACAAGAACAATCAAAATCAACACTCAATCCGTCCTTTTTTATAAGAGTAGTTTACAAAAATCACATATATTAAAAAATATTTTTAGAGTAATAAATAGCCTCATTTCACGCTTTCCAAATCTTCTAAATTGTTGCATGCCAAATAAGAGACATACCTTTTCGATGTTTTTTAGCCAAAGAGGAGGATGAGAAAAAAAATCTAGCAGATAAACCACATTACCGGGTAAGAGCGCCCCCATTCCAATTAACTTAAAAATAAAATACCAAACCTTTTCAACAAAACTACATCTACAAACAAATGATCCTCCACTTCACGAATCCCTGGACACCATACACAATCCGAACACGCTCCGTCCAACGACATACCTCTAGCAGATAAACCACATTATCGGGTAAGAGCGCCCCCATTCCAATCAACTTGAAAATAAAATACCAAACTTTTTCAACAAAACTACATCTACAAACAAATGATCCTCCACTTCACGAATCCCCGGACACCACACACAATCCGAACACGCTCTGTCCAACGACATACCTCTTCTAGATAAATTCCCCTGAGTAGGAAGCCTACCAAGAATTAGTTGCCAAAAAAAAGGTTGAACCTTTTGAGGAGCCAAGTCCAAATTCCCCTTAGCCCCTTTCTAGTCGCCGCGCTCAATTCCACAGGAGGAAGAAGTTTGCCATTCTAGACAACATAAAGAGATTTTACCGAAAATACATTTGAGGATTCAAGGACCCCAAATCCATTTGTCATCCTCCTTTTTGATCCCACTATATTGCAAGAGTCTTAATAATTGAACCTTCCTTTCCTAATTTGTCATTCAGGTATTCCACAATATAATTGAGTTTCTTGTTGGATTGGCCCTGGTTTAGTGGCTAAGGAATTGAGCCACTCACAAGGTCATGGGTTCAACTTTCGCCGTAAATAAGGACATCTTTGATGGATAATTTATAAGTATATTTGTTAGTGTTTGTTGAGTCTTAAACTTTTGTCTTGACCTTAGTAAGTCTCCGGAACTCAATTAACCTATCATGTTTAGACGTTATATTTAGAACTATATTTGCTTAGTTTTTTTTATTTTATTTTATTTTAAGTTGTTGCTATAGCTTCCATAATACTTCGATATGCATTGTGAGCATATAGATTATCTAGTCATTAAAATGAACTTCATTAACGTCGCTGAAATTTATATTTTGTACTATTGTAGTATATTTTTTGATAGGCTTATGAGAAATGAGAATAAATTAAAGGAGTGGTTTGAGAAAGTATCAATTTAGTTTAGGAGGTGACTCAAACCACATTTGGGTTGCATTTTTTAAAAGTGAGATTTATGTTCTCAAGCTATTAAACGAGTTTGCCTTTGAGAGGGATATCTTCTTTGATACTTTAAAATAAATGGATGATATTTTTTAACGAGATGAATAAAATAAAAAATAGGGCGTCCTACTATCATTAGTTATTGTTGTTGTTGATTTTTAAAAAATTTATTTATGTCTTTATCTCTATAAATAGAAGAAATGAAAATGATCTAAAATAAATATGATCCAAACTCGTCTAGAAGCATTATTGAGATTAAAGTTTTTCCCTGAAAAAAAATATTAAGATTAAAGTTTGACTACTTGGGGTTGTATTGTTGCTCGAAACCTTCAATGCATTATAGTGTAGCACACAGGGGCAGAGACACCCCCCAGCTAGCCTGGACACTAGTCCGGACTCAGCTTCTACTTTCATGTTTATGCTACATTAGTCTTGTGAATGAATTTCATGAAGCACTTGACATTGCAAGCATTTGGTTATGGTTTTAGCCTTTTAATCTGCAGACACATCTAATAGCATAAAATTCTTACATCATATACCAGCAGAAATATGTACACTACCATGTGTGTTTATCTGTCTTATACTTTTATTATGTTTATATGTGTGTGTAATGTTGGTTTTTAGATTTAGTGTAATTTAACTTGTTTTTTGACAGAAGTTAATTAAGTAATTAACTTATTGTATATCTTTTAGTATGACACTGTCGAAAGATAAAAATGATCATATGATTATTACTAATTACTCCCTCCGTCCCACAATAGATGATCTAGTTGACAATGTAAAATATTGAATTAACATATTTTGACCGTATTTTTCTACTAATATACAAAGATAAACATTATCATGTAAGATGTTGGATTAGTCTCGATGAGTATTTTTAAAATATTAAATTTTTATAATTTTTTTTAATAGAGAATTAAAGATATTAAAGATTAAAAATATGCATTGATATATGTGTCAGAGTCAACTGTGTCAAGTAATATGAGATGGAGGGAGCAGTACAATAACAAATTAGTGGAAGCAAGCTAGCTAAATAGCAATTAGTAGTATTTTACTAATAAAACAGTACCATATATGATATATAAGAAGGTATTGATTATTCTTTGCAAATTGACTTGGTAAAATTATTTCTACTCCACTTTGGAAGCTTTTGATCATTACATATTTTTTCATTGAAAACAATCCTTTTGAGAATATATAACAGCTAATTAACTGGAGTAACATGACATTTCTAGTTTTCTGGCCACATATAGAGTTGTTTTGTGTTGGTATTGGCTTCATGGTCACGCAATTTAGTGGAGGCCCTTAGTCAATATTGCACTCTGAAATATTAATCACTTGTTTTTATGGACTTTGGTTAGAATGCTAGGCAAGGACATTTACCTTCTAATTTTACCTCTTACTTTTATATAGCAAAAAAGGTATTTACCTTCTAATTTTATTTAGCAGGTTATTGTAGGTTATATTTCATCTCTCTTATTTTAAATTGTACTATTGTTGAAAAAATGAAAAACATCTTTTATTTCGATTTATGACTATTTATATATATTATGTCACATATGAATTTTGCGATAAATTTTTTGTCTAGGCTCTATAAAATTCCTGACTCCGCCACTGGTATCACATGAATTCTTTTTTTTTCTTTTCAAATGAAGCTTATATTTAGAGATATAATGTAGTAACTAAATATAAGCTTAATTAAAAAAAACTATTTACTCTATTATTTATTTATAATAACTAAGTACTTAATACTTGCTGGCATCATTTTAAACACCTTACCTTTCCACTTGTGTGATCTACATAGATTTGTTTGAATTGAGGTTGTTGGGATAGTTTCATTGTCTGTGAGAACATGTTTATTTCACGCATGTACGCAAATAATATTTGTTTACAATGTTGTTGGGAAATTATTTTAATGGCTTAGTAGTATAGACAAACTTATATCTACCAAAAAAAGTATATTTGTATATGACAGACCAAAAGATTCATGAACCAAACATTTCTACAAATATCATAAAACAAAAATAAGTTGTGTGAATGCTAGTGTGTTAACATTGTGTAAGCACCCTTGAATCTTGATTCTTTTCCTAATCATGACGAGTCATCATCATTCAACTCATCTAAATTTTGTCTTATCATAAAAGTAAAAACAAATGATAAAGTGTCGAGACTCTAATTTTATCTGACTAATTCAAAAAGTTGAAATAATAAGCCATCACACATTTTATTATCTCATTCTTAGTGTTTTTAAGAAAAATGAATTTTAAAAATATTAAATTGATCTTCATTTTGATTGTTCATTTATCTCATTGGTTTATCTTTAATTACGAAAAAATTAAAAAATAATTATCACAAATAATTAAAATCCAAAAAATACAAAAGTACAAAATAGTAAAGCAAAATATTGTCTTCTATTTTTAGGGGTCCCAGTCAAGGTCATGTAGAGTTAGCTCTCACAAAATAGTTCGATCGTGTCATCTTTGCAGTTGGATTTTAGCTTCTTTTACATGATCCTAACAAATAATACATGGGTATCCAATGCAAAGATCAATAAATATAGGAGAGGGAGAGAATTGTTCTTCTACACCCCCTCTAAAAAAAATATAACCATTAACGGCACTATCCTCTTCCACCTATAACCATCTTCTTCAAATGCACCCATTTCACCTAAAAAGAAACATTTTGTCGTAAGAGTCTCACTTATTTCTTGTTGTTCAAATACCACTCATCTTCCTTCAAAAAAATATTAAACAACCAAGCAAAAATGTATACACACATATACATTTTAACTACCTACTAAATTTGTTATGGTTGTACTTAATAAGTGGCCATCTTGACACATGATGAGATGAGACAAGAATTAAAATGTTCATAGTCTTATCTCATTAAATTGTTATATGCAAAATAAGGAATATACTAAGTTTCGAAAACAAAAGAGAAAATACTTGTTATGACCTCCAAAATGAGCTTTATTAGTTCATCAGTTTTATTATATTTAAAACCTCATTTAGGACATTGATAGTTTGTTTCATGTGATTTAATAAAAAAAAAAGTGTTTATTAGTTTGGTACTAAATATTGTTTGTTTCATGTAATAAACCATACTTTATGGTTTTGGGTTTTGTTGGTTGGTTTCTAAGGCATTTTATTACGTGTTTAATATTTTTTGGTAAAAAATCATGTGTTTATTATTTTGGAACCGTGAACAATGGATTTTAACTAAAAACACCCACACACTTGATTTGGTCAACATATTATAAAAAATTATCTTTATTTTTGTCATGGTAAATTTGATTTTGGTTTATTGCATGTCTTAGTTTCTTCCATTTATTTTAAGTTTTAGTCAACTATCAATGGATAAGGTACTATATACTACTCGTCCCCGTAACTATAGTTTGAAAAAAATGGTCCTGTTCAAAGTCATACTCGCGTGGGTGTATATTATGCAAGTGCTCG
>Ga0315914_1007617_pt1 | contig 14906 bp, 8 predicted proteins | sample MpolenodulesMG_FD_203920 | JGI IMG/M metagenome (GOLD analysis project Ga0315914, IMG submission 203920) | Medicago polymorpha root nodule microbial communities from Los Angeles, California, United States - elongated nodules | ecosystem: Host-associated > Plants > Roots > Nodule | place: USA... | reverse complement strand
TAAAACCGCAAGTGCACGGTTCTACCGAAGTAGTAAAAAGAGAGTATCGTTCCAACAGGGAGTTGTTAAATTTGATTAGTTTTAATTGATGATTAGAAAGAGATTTCAGTTGAAAAGGTTTGATTTTTAACGGAAGAAAATAATAATAATAAAAAGCGTCTTGGGATTATTGGTTCATCTTGATGACAAACCCTTCACAAACAAACCCTAAATCTAAACTTTATATTGTACCTACTTTCTAAAGACAAGTTTCTCTTAAACGTATCAAAGTTTCTCTCGAAATCATTGAGTGTGTTCCTCTAGCAACCACGCCTATTCTCATGGTTGATTGCTATTAGAATCCTTGAAGAACGAAACTTTATGTGTCTCAAGGTTTGCTAGACTATTCTCATGTTTCGCAATCCTTATCTAATTTCACTTGTTCCAATATCAAAACTCCGCTGTCGCTTTATGAATTGATATTTGTGATGATGAATTAACAATTACTAACCCTCTGATGTCCCTTTATGAGTTTGATAATTGTTAATTCATTATACAAACGGTGAAATTATATTAGAAAGTAGATTTATATAAAATTCGGGTTCAAGGCTTGGTTTGATTAGGATTAGGTCATCAGACTCATCCAACAATCCCAAGACAAGAAGAGTCTACTCACTCATGTTCATCGTAGACATAGAAGAGAAGAAGAAAAAGAACATAAAATAACAAGAAAATAAAAGAAGGAACTTTTATTAAGAAAGACAATTGTCGCTATTGAATTCCAAGAACAAAAGATAAATTGTTGTGATAGGTAGCTACTCTATTTATAGTTTACAATGACTTAAGCCGTAAGAAATACATCACTAAAATATTCCACTAGAAACCACGGGCTTTTAGGTCAGAAATAAACTAATAGGTAGCTTATCCTTGAAGCAGAAGCAGCAAAAGAAGGTCTTGGGGGTTGGCACAGCCGTGTGGCTGGTGGCACGGACCGTTTTGCTCCAAATCAGCTTCAAATCCTTTTTCTTTTGCTCCAAGACTCAATCTTTAGAATGTTTGTTCCTGAAATTAAATAACTTGCAATTGAAGTAAAATAGCTCTAAAAAGGAAATAATATTAAATAAAACGGAATCAAATATAAATAAAACGAACTCAAATATTATATTAAAAACACTAATTATTAACTAATCAATAATGCACCAGACATCAATGTGGAGTATCTAGAAAGCTAGAAACCTTAAGTTGTGGCAACATGTGGCAGACTTGAGTGTCACAATTCTGGAAAGAGCCAAGCATCTCCTAGAAGGTTGGAGGAGCGCTAATCGCAAGCAAAGCCCTTCAAGTTAGGTACACACAACTTCAACTACAGGTGTTCACCAACATGAGGACCAGAATTTAGACAACAGTGATAGCAACATCAGATGGAGGAAACCAAGAAGCAGTAGAATTAAATGTAATGCCAATGCCTCTTTTTCTATTTCCAGCAACAACGTAGGGATAGGCATGTGCATTCGAGATTCAGCAAGGAGTCATGTCTGCTCAAAAACCATTTGTGTTTACACCATTGTGCTCAGTTGACGTTGGAGAAGCTTTGGGACTATACCATGAAATTCAGTAGGTACTGGAACTTCAGCTCATAAATGTTGATTTTGAGGTTAACTCGAATAAAGCAGCTGATTATTTTAATAGATGTAGGGGAGATATCACCGAGTTCAGTGGCGGAGGGAGAGGGGGGCTATGGAGGCCATGGTCCCCCCTATATTTTTAATAATTTTTTTTATATACTACGAATAAACTATATTAAAATGTTTTATTAAATATATATTAGGCTATGGTCTCCCAATTAATCTATTTAAAATGTTCACCATTTTGTTAAATTAATTGACAATTAATATCATTAGTTTTATATGTTATATTATTTTAAATTGTATCACATGGTTCTTTCTACAACATATTTTAAATGGAATAAAACACAATGATATAACTTTAGAAAATAAAAGACTATTTTAAAGCAAATTAAAACCTAAAATAAAAATAAGGGATTAAAATATAATTTAATCCTTAATAGATTTTATTTTCCTGTGACAAAAATCTCGTGTCTTTCGCACTCGTACAAAAGTTTTTTTATTTGGTCAATTGTCGTTCTCTTTTTCTATTAATCCTTCAATTCTCAAGATAAAATGGTCATGGTAATTCAGAGTTCGGCCAAAAGGTATCTAAAGTTTCGCTAGAAAAATTGTTCCTTGTACTTGGCCCCCCTGACCATTACAAAAACACACGATAACTCCGGCGGCTAAATTTAGCTTATTGCGGCGGTTTTAGCCGCCACTATTACCTATACTGGCGGTTTCCAAAACTGCTGAAATTTTTGCTGCCACATGATTTAAATGGCAGTATAATGCAAACCGCCATGTAGACCACTAGAATACGTGTTGATTACAACGGCAGCTAGTTTGTTGAGTATAGCGGCAGTTTCAAACGCCATAATGCACAATAGTTTAGCAAAAAAATTGCGGATAGTGGCAATTTTAGCCGCCATAATTGTCATTTTTTTTTAAAAAAATAAATCATGCATAGTGGCAATTTTAACCGCCGTAATGATCATTTAATTTATAAAATTTTTTTACTAGTACTAATAACAAATAATAGTACCACCAGTTTTAACATTTTACAAAAATAATAATTACAAGTGCTAATATAAATTATTTTCCATGCATAGTGTAACATTCATAGTCCAACAAATTATTCTAGTGGCAATAAATTTGAGTTAGTGATGCTGCCAGCTCGTCTGTGTTCATCAAGCACCATATAAATCCCACACCTTAGCCTCACATAGAACCAAAATCCTGCATAATTAGAACAAATCAGCCTGCATGCTATAGCGAAGACAGAGAAAAAACCAAAGTAAAAACAACATAGAATGCTATGACACGTCCAACAACTAAATATTTATGTCTTTATCTTGTGCTATAGTCCTGAAGTGGGTAGGCACGTTGGTAGAGCTAACACTTCCAAAGCACTTAAGAATGGCAAGGTTAGAAGCTAGAAACTACATTTAAAGTTAACTTTAAATTCATGTCTCTGCCCCTGATCGAGTTTGGATCCATCACGGATAATAGTATTCAATTCTTCAATTCCTATTGAACAAACTCTCATATCGAGTTTATTATTAGGAGGCAAGCAAATGCGATTTCCCATGAATTAACTAAGGCAACCACATCCATTCCTAACTTCTATATCTTTGATGAGATTCTAACATGTATTACTGATTAATATTTTTTTATTTTTTTGGTACAAATTACTGATTAATATTTAATGAAACGATACAAGTTACTTTTCCTATAAATAAAAAGTTAACGATCATTGTGGAGAAGGATTTTATAAATTTCAGTACCATGACGATATTTTGGTACACTGTCCAAAGTCTCATCGTAAATAGATACAAAATATATTATTGATGTGAATAATCATGTAGAATAAAGATGAAGTTACAAAATTAAAATGATTTTTTTTTTGTATTCAACGAAAATGGTCTTACCCTAGTAGTGCATTATTGCCACAAATAACTTTACCAAGGTCTAAAAAGAAAAAAATGTATTCCCTTTACTACCATGAAAGGTTAAAAAAATGAATAAAATAAATTAAGAGCAATGAAAGGGTAAAAAGAAAAATGTCCCTTTAAATAAAAAAAGGTTAAAAAATTCCCCTTTTATATTTTGTGATTTCTGCACTAGCCATTCTAAAAGAGACAAACAAAACACACTAATACTTAATAATGATTATACTTTTATGAAGTATTTTTACATCTTCGTAAGTTCCAAAAGCTATTTATTTATTAATTTTTTTGAGATCATGAAATTTATACGGTATAAAGAGACAAAGTCATATTATTTTTTAACATGCAAATAAGAAAAATTATGTCTGGAGTTCTCAAGTTTGTCTACGCTATAATTCTTTTTCTTTTCTTATTTCTTGTTGCAAGGGAAGTTGGTGGTCTTGGTAAGCCATTATTTCAGAAATTTCAAGATTCCTTCTTTAATTCTTAGTTTGTAAACAATTTTTTTATCATGTTTTATTAACATTAGTTTATTATCTTTTATTTTTATACAGAAACTATTGAGTGTGAAACTGACGGTGATTGTCCAAGATCTATGATCAAGATGTGGAACAAAAATTATCGTCATAAGTGCATTGATGGCAAATGTCAATGGATTAAAAAGCTACCTTGATTCTATGAGTAACAGACCAAGTGGCGTAGAAAAAAATGTCATATAGAATAGAACGATTTATTGTGCTAGCAAAATAAATGTGCAACATACTGTATGATAGAATGTTTCATGAGTTCTCTCAAAAAATAGAATTTTCCATGAGTTGTCAATTACCCAATTTCATGAACCTTGCATTTACGAGTTGTTTACTCCAAGACTAGATATATAACCCGTCCGTTGCACGGGTTTGATTAGACATTTTTAAACACTTTTAATTAAAAATAACTTTTTTCGTAGGTGTGTTTAATTATTGTTTGATTTAAAAAATGACTTTTAAAATACTTTTAACTTTATTTTCTTGCCAAATGAATATAGAGTATAAGAAGATATATAAAAACCGAATTTTATTCGGACATTGTGTATTCAGTTGTTTATAAAAATTAATAGAAGTGTAGTTGAATAGTTTGGGCCATAGTTTCTTTTACAATATATGTTTTTAGTCGATAAAAACATAGTAGATTACGATAAAAATTTCTTTTAGTTTCCTTTTTATCCTGGGATTATTCCTACCTTTCATACTTTTGTTGTTTTGCTTTTATTTTAATCTAATTTTAGCCTTATGAAAAAATAGTGAATTTTATTTAGATATCATCAAATTTTTATTCTAAATTGAGTCAATGAAATTATCTAATAGAAAATTGAAATAACTCCGTTTAAAAAAATTGAAATGGCTATTTTTTCATATGTTTCATTCAAACACTTCATAACAACATGGTTTTTAGGCAGACTCACAACGTTCCACTTCATATGAAATGATGATGAAAGGTGATGATGTCGAATAATGAAGATGAACATATAACATATATATGTATAAATTGTTGATGAGTTTTGATGATTTGTGTTATAATGTATGAATATATGCGGTGTTGAGTCATATGTTCATGCATGCATGGTCAAGTCCTATTGTTGATGAATATTGTTGATGATAATTGGTGATGAATATTGTCGATGGGGATCAATCGGTAACATAATTCTGACATTCAAACCGGTACCACATGCACAATCGTGTTTAGAGCATTGCATGCATACGAATATATGAGGGATGATTTATACTTGAATTATGTGAATGGTGTGAATAAGGTGAATTATGTGAATGATGTGAATGGTGTGAATAAGGTGAATTATATGCATTGTGTGGGATATGTGCTTTATGTAAATGTAAGTGGAGATGAATATATGGTGATATTTTATAAATGATGATGTTGGTGTAATTTGATGATTAAGATAAACGGAGAATGATGTAAGAAACCTTTGTATGAAGAATGTTGTTGACTTATGAAAGTATGTATATGTGATATTTGAAATCCTATTATACTATACTTGAATTCGAAGTTTCTTAATGTTGAATGTAAAGTTATCCTCCAGTGGTTGTTTGGTTGACCGCCTCGCCATTGTAAAATGATGTAGACGTGAAGATGGAAGACGCTTGAGACGGCATGAGTACCGAGGACTAGCTTGAGGCTTCCTCATTTTCTTTGCTTATGGAGTCTAGTCTAGGCTCTGATTAGGACAATTTTGGGAGTTGCTTTATTTTATGCGATGTTGGATTGATGTTAAGAACCATGTTGCTTTATTTGATGTATTCTGAAAAGAAATTATGATGTTGAGACCCTGAGATGATTTTTGGAGATTATTGTTTATTCCGTTGCGAAACTTTGATGAAAAATGTATTATGCATGTTTTGAGTTTTTATTGACGTAGCACATTGATCATAATATGAATGAATTGTTGTATTTGTATTAGATATTAATGGTGGGGGGGTTCAAGGGTGTACAAGAAACACAAGCACAACGATAACAACAAATATTAGAGAGTAGATAAAACCAACACACTAATATTCCTTTACCCAATTCAGATAAATTTATCCTACATCTTAGAGAGAGAGAGAGAGAGAGAGAGAGAGAGAGAGAGAGAGATAAGCTCTCTAATCCATCAAAAAAAATGACTGATACAAATAGCTTACAAGAAATTAGGTCCTGATCTCACAAAGAATAAATCCTTATTTCTATCCATTTTCAAGTCACTCAAAGCCAAAATAAATCCTAAGAGAAAGAAAGAGAGAAAGCTTTGTGATCATTCCTCTATTGAGATCTCACTATCCAAAGTTTTTATGAAGTGGTTCCCAACCTAAGAACCTCACCCAAAGACACTCAACCATAAAGTTCCCTCATTTCGTTTTTACACGATTCTCTTTATGGTTCTCTCTCTTTAATATGATGGCTTTAAAATACTAAAACCTAAGAAATATTGAGTCACGATTTGGAGTTTGTATACTTGTACAATACTGAAACTAATCCAAATGGCGCCATGATTTTATCCATTCATGCCATGAATCTTTGCAAACCAAAACTTCAAAATTATTCCCCCAAAACGTGCCACGATAACACCAATCGTGCCACGGTTTTCTATATACCTTCATCACCAAATTTTGAATTAGTGTTCAAAACATAAATTCTCTATATAGATTCTTAAAGTAATCTAACTATAACCATCATTATTCACATCTATACCTTAGTGTATTGAGACCTATAACTATCATGAGATTCATATGATTAGATCATCAAAATCAACAATCTTAACTTTTCCTATCACTTATCAAACTCTTTCATAATGATACCACATTTATTATCACAACTCAAGACGTATCCCACTTTAAGGGAAGCATCTTGTAAGACTTCTCCTACGAAGAGAAGCAGCATATAAGACTTTCCACGACGGAAGCATCAACAAGGTTGAAATTCCTAAACATGTAAGACTTCTTACGACAGAAGCATCAACAAGCTTGAAATTACAAAATGTATAAGACTTCCACTGAAGGAAGAATCAACAAGGTTGAAATTCGTAAACATGTAAGACTTAGAATATCCAAGGTTGAAATTCCTAAACATGTTAGACTCCCCAAGAGGACCCTGTCCATTTCTTACATGTTGTTTCTCATCAGGCAACCTTACTTCCAACAGGGTGCACCCCCAAGAGGCTCCCCTGCCATCAATTGTTTACTCCATAGGATGATCCCCGCGATCTATTGTCAAACACTAAATTTTGAATTAAACACTTCCCTTCACGAAAGCATAATCAACAAACGACTTCATAACTGAAAAGCAAAAACATAAGAGAAATATGAAACAAAAAGAAGAAATCATTCTCCATTGTCTGAGAAACTAAACAAGTACATTAAAAGATTTAGGGGACTTTACCCATATGATAGAAATCTCCCAAAGAGGAAAAAACTCGACAACCATGCTCAAAAACATGAACTCGCCAATATACAATTTATATGATTAGAAAGTAACCTTAAAGCTTTTCTCCCTTATAGGCCTTATGCTTAGAGGGTTTTGGACCGTCATAAAGCAATATAGACCTAAGGGGCGACCAAGCCAGATAAATCTTTCCAGAATTAAATTCAATCACTTCGCCCTTACAAGCCTCAAGTTTGGGAGAATATGGACCGTCATATCGGGAAAGACTCCAAAAATACGTTCATTTAGACTAAGGAGAAATATTGAGGATAAGGGCGTCATTAGAGGATCATGCGGGTGCCCTAATCCCTTAACACATGTGCATCAAATAAAGCCAAGGATTCTTGCTGAAATACCCAGATACATATAAGCCTTACACGCCCATCCTTATAGAATCTAATCATATAAAGCACATAAAGGGGCTATGAGGTTGTTGCTACAAAAGAAGTCCGAAAGGGCTGGCTACTAATAGAACCCATGTGATCATTCCCAAACTATGACCTAATCAAATACAAAAACCGAAGAGCTTAAGCTTCATCATAGGATTAGTTCTCACTAGATCCCCTACTTGTGCTATCGCACGGGTCATATATGGTATGTTATAAAATGAAGCAATATACAAACATAAAACATTTACTGGTTTTGAATGAAGTAAGGTGCAAAATCAGCTCAAATTTTTTCATTCATATTGTGTAAAATAAGCTACCATCGAAATACTAAAAAATTGCTTAGATATATGTTTATACATTTTGGAAGACTTCTTTGTATACAACATTCGTTGTGTTGTCGATGCAATCACTGTTTTCATCCGTTATGAGAATTTTCAAACCCTTCCTTGATGTGACCCTGTATATTGCAACATATAATTGCCCATGACAGAATACTGATTGCGGTAGGTAGACACCAACTTGTTTTAGTGTCTGACCTTGACTTTTGTTAATTGTCATCGCAAAACAAACCGTAATAAGGAACTGCCTCCTTTGGAATTTGAATGGAATTCTGGTGTCTGAAGGTTGCAATGATAGTCGGGGCACATATACCTTATCACCAATGTTGCTTCTTGATATTACTCTTCCTTCTAAAACATATCTCCCCATTCTTGTAATTATCAAACGTGTTCTGTTACATAGGCAAGCAGATATGTCTAAGTTCCTCAATAGCATAACAAGAACCCCAAGTTTTCTAATATAAATTCACCTTCGTGCATGTCATCATGAACATCATCTTCAGACTCATTTGCTGGAATTTAATGGAAAACAAATACAACATGGCATTAAAAAGTATAACATATACGATAGATAAATATGAAAATGGTTGATTTGAGATGAATGAATATAAATAAAATTGTTAAGTACCCTCATCATTCATGTCTATGTCGTTATTCACGCAGTCAGGACCATCTGGATTTAACGGTTGATATTCAAAAATTGGTTCATTAAGATCTACACAATATAAATATGCAAAATCAATGTACATAGACATAGAAAAAAACTCTAAAGAAGTTCAACCAAACAAAAATAGAAAGAAGCTCTAAAGAATCAAGCACTATTTTTTTGTTTGTAATGAAGGAAAACAATGCATCAAGGAGATTGAGAAAAGGTAATAATTTTCAACTTTTGAAATCCAGCGCCTTTTTTTTTTTTTTGGGTATTACCTTCGAAACCAAGCACCAACAATTATATAGTATAATTATTCATTATTTTTGAAATAACAAATCTACAGTATTATTATATATTTTACATATTGCAAAAGCTATTTATTTAAAATATAACAATGATATACTAAAGTATACTCATGTAATAATTATAATATATAATATACAATATATTACAAAATCATGTGTTAAATTTCTTCAACAAAAAAAAATGTGTTTGAAAAAATTATCTACGAATGTATTTCTCACTGTACTTTTATAGAATTCATAATCTTTTCTTTATTTTGTTTTAGAAAATGTTATTTCTAAACAACTAAAAAATATATTATATTTAAAATATTATTCAGTTCTTATCTTTTTTTTAATTGTCAAATATTATAATGATGAAGAATTGAAGATTTCAAAATTTATTTTAGTACAGAGTCCGTGAACTGATATATCCATCATGAAAATACAGAATAAGCGCTAGCACATATAAATAAGAAAGAAGTTAAAAGTACAGGACAATAGTCTGCTATGAGTTTCTTTTTATTAAAATAACTCATTTAAGCAACTTTAGTCAACATTTTGGACCTTTGGAACTTTAATGTAAGGCTCTTCATAGCTTGGAAGGGAAGTGATGATGGCATCCCTTTGGTCAAATGTTTCAGGAGTATTTTCACGCAAATTATTTTCAGTATCTGCTCTTATGGAGGGCTCAATGCTTTGCAGATCAACACCCTGCAACTGTCCAAACCAAGCTATCAACTGCTGAATTTTAGGACCAAACTCTTAAACCTCAGTTGGGGTAAGAGAGATATGAGCTATTTTTGCCAAATGAGACACATTCGGAGGTTCAAGAGAGGAACAATTTTTTATTTAAGACAACCTACAAAACTGTACCAACTTATGTTGGATTTTCGGATTCGACAATGATAACGATAATGGTGTTCCTCTGAGTAACACCACTTTGCTACTCATCTTCCTTAAATTCTACGAAATCCTTATCCCTTTCAATCTTAATTCATTCAGTTCTTATCTTAGAAATGATCAGATTTAAACTTTAGCTCATGATTATATTATATTTAAACTTTGGCAAACTTGTTAACTCATGATTTATTTCTTATCAAAATAACCAAACGACTTTAGCTTTATATTTTTAATTTCTTATTTTTAATATTAAGTGCAAAGTAGCTTTTATAACCTAAAAAAGCTAGGCCATACGCACCATTAAAATTAAGCTGGTTATTTCTTTCAACCAATACCTCAAAGCGATTGTTGTTTGGGTCTACCAGAGTTGCATATTGATGTATCTGGTCTCCAAAATCATGTGAAAACATCATTGGCATCATGATAGATCCCTGAAAGAAAACAAATTCGAATTTGGTTTTGTTATAAACCAAAAAACAATAAGTGAATTTATATATAAAATGCAATCATATAGTAGGTAGACCACTCACATATTCCACATCAATCTCAACCATGTATGTCCGATATTTCAGACGAAGCTCATTGATCCTCCTCTCCATATCAGTAGTTGGATTGGGGTCCAAAGGTGCTGAAAATTGCACAACACATCAACTGTCAGTAAAGAAGAGATGCATGAAACAAATGTAAAACAAAGAAATATAATATAATCACCAATCAACATGTGATACGAAAGCATGGCTTGAATGTTATGGTGGTGAGCCATCGTTGTTATGGGTCTGCAAACGATTGGGAACTCCAGACATGACTGACTGAATATATAGCCTACAAAAACCCTTCATTTGATATAACCAATCCTTGGAAAACTACAAGACATTCAATAACGTTTGGGATAGCAATAGCTGGTGGGCGTGTGCATTACAATAACAGTCATTCAATGTATGCATTGAAATCAATCAGAAAGGAGGGATATTAGAAAGTCGTATCATTGTATAGTGAATTGTGTTAGTAATAATGACGTTAAAAAAAAGGTGAATCAAAGCGTTTCCAAACAATAGCAAATGCAAGGCACCAAAATAGGTAGAATCAGGGTTTTTCCAATTTATTGGGAACAAAAGGATTACATGGAGATCTACACAGATGCATCCAACGGTCGGCACAGTTTGGAGCCAAAACCATCAGAAATAGGGTTGGCACAATTTGTTAACATTGTTATTCATATTAGAAATAAGTATGATATTGTGCTTATCACAAGTATAGCCAAGATACGAAAAGGGAAATTTAGTTTTTCACTAGAGAACTCAATTTATTTACGGGTGTTTTCAAATGTTGACACTGGATGTATTTTTTTATTGTGGTGGCCGAGGTTCGAACCCCAGACCTTGCATATATTATGCATTGTCCATACCAACTGAGTTAAGCTCACGAGGACACACTGAGTGTATTTGTTAATACTCCTAAGTGTGCTTATTTCATATTTATATTTGAATAAAAAATTGTATTTTACGAACACACCCACATTTTTCAAAAAGAAATGTATATTCTTCCTTTTCGTAATTTTATTTGAAGCTTAAAGCTATTGGAAACATGGTTCCGTAACACACACGTATAATGATAACTTTACCAAGGTTTATTTCAAAATTTACGTTCTATTTGTGCATTAAGAAGTTCTCTCCCCAAATAAAGCATTATTTTGACAAATAACTTTACCAAGGTCCAAAAATAAAAATTTCCCTTCCCTTCAATATCATGATAAGTTAAAGAAAGTTAAAAAAATAAAATTGTCACTTTACTATCAAGAATGGTTAAAAAAAAGTCCCTTTATGTTTTATGTCACCTCCTTACGAGGTGAGCTAAGAGACAAACACATGCATTGATATTTAATAATGATTATAATTTTATGATGAACTTTTAAAACTTCTTAAGTTCTAAAAGCTATTTAATTGCTTTCAGGAAAACATGAAATTTATAAACTATATATAGATCATATCATTTTTTTTACATCCAAAGAAGAAATAAAATATGTTTGAAACTTTCAAGTTTGTCTTTGTTGTAGTTATATTTCTTTTCTTATATATTGTCTCAATAGAAGTTGGTGGAGGTAAGACAATTTTTCATCAATTTCAAATTCCCTTCTTGCCTTTTTTTTACGGGACCTTCTATACTTCTTCGTTTGTATACAATCTTTTATCATGTTTCAGTAACATTATTTTATTATCTTTGAATGTTATACAGCGCTTATTGAATGTGTAGTTGACCTCGATTGTCCAAAATCCTGGATCAAGCTTTGGGACAAAAAATATGCTCATAGGTGTGTTAATAACATATGTGAATGGGTTAAAAAGCTTCGCTGATTATGTGAGTACCAGACCTAGGAGTGTACAAACATTCCCTATAGAAGATAATGTTTTATTGTGCTATCAAAATAAACGTGCAATATACTTTATGGTAGAATAATCCACGAGTTGTTATTGAGTTGTTGTATTAGCACCCAATAATTTTATTTTATCTTTCTTTACCTAATTTCATGAACCTTGCGTTTAAGATTTTTACTTTCAAATGACCGTAAGGCATCAAAGTGTATTATTTAGATTACTTTTTGTGGCACCACTGTGACATTCAATTAATGCATTTTTTTTAATCCCACCACATATAAAAATAACTTGAATACTTGGTTAAAAAGTAATTTTTTACTTACTTTTAAGCCTTTTATTTTCATTTCACTAAATTGTTACACTAATCATTTTTAACCACTTCAATATATATTCTCCTTACCTTTTAATTAGATTTAATAGCCTGAGATGCCTTCTTAGATTTTAAATAATTTAGAGAACAAGGATATGGCGGATTTCCTTTTAAAAAAAAAAAGAAGAATATGGCGGATATCCACAAGAGTTTTGATACATACACATAATTCTCAATCAAGAATTTGAATATCCATATTTTAAAGATTGTCTTTATGCTTAATATTTGAAAACCACTGGGATTTTACACTTTAATCACACATATAATAGTAAAAATATGATAGATTTATCCCAACACGATGTCATCAGTCTGAGCGAACCATACCCCAAAATTATTGATTAATTGATAAATGGACTTCTTCAACGGAAACTTCCTCTTAATTCAAGGAAACTAAATACGACATGTAGCTTTTGATACAATTGCTCAATCATAGCAAGACCACATCGTAACACGTCACATTAAGGCTATGTTGTCTATCTGCCATAATGTTATCGGTGTCATCATCAAACAAGATATTGTATTATGGATAACAACTATAATCTTCATCACCATATTTTTATACTCGACTAACTCTAGGAGAGTTTGCAGATGATGGGCATCTTCACCTACATATTATATGTATGCCGTAGACAGTGGCGGAGTCATAATTTCTTTTCTTCCGGTGGGTCAGCAAAATTAACTCTTTATAATAAAATGCATAAAATTTTTCGTAAAAAAATAAACTACGTAACTTAAAAAATTAAAATAATTATTACGCAATCTAACCGACTTTTTTTAGAGGACACGACCAACTTGAAATCATCAATAACCAACTCAACAATACTTGTACTAATTTCATTTTCGATATACATTTTATCATTTTAAAACCCACCTCCCATCTTATTTCTCAACCTAGTATTGTTTCATACATAAAAAATTTGTAAGCCGATTCAAGAGGAATCTTTCAAAAATACTACACACATGCAAATCTTTATATTTGTTGATTCAATTAACCCCATATTTTATCAATATGCATACATCATGAAACTAATATTATATCATTTATTTATGCATCTAAACCAATCTTTGAATTCCTTGCTCATCAACAAGTTTTTATTGGCAACGGAAATGGCATATGCATAAATTGAGACATCCATCTTCTATAATTATTTAAGCTTTCGTTACCAACAACTGAGGCATAAATTAAGGAAAAAACAATAACAAAAAGCAATCAATCCTATAATCCTATTCAATTAAGTCAATCCAATCAATAATATTCCAGTTTTAAAATTCAACAATCAACTAAGCCAAACATAGTAATAGTAGCAATCAACAATAATAAACAACAATTAATCTTGGTAGCATTCAATAAGTGAAAACAACGACCAACAACACCTTTCAATTCTAAGATGAAGATCAATAAGATGCAACAAACTACCTTCCAATTTGATTGGAAAAAACAGAGACCAAACTAGAGAGAAAGAATGAGAGAGGGAGAAGAGAGTGACGGAGTTGAATCATATGTGGGTTGAAAAAATGAGAGTGAGAATATGATGCAATGAGCGTTAGCTATTGCCTTGGCGTAACAAAGGAAAGAAGGTGAAGTGGTTGGGGTGGGCCACATGGGAAAAACATTAATCTATGGGTATTTTTGAAGTTTCCCCAGCAGAGAAAAAAATTATTTTTTGACTATTACTTTTTCCACTCTCCTATGTTCTTGTGCGCCCTATAAATTTCCAAAAATACACTTCGGATTTCATAATCCGAAATCAATTTCCCAGAAATTTCTGGATTATATAATTCAAAAAGCCCTTCTACCATCTAATTTTATTAATATAATTGATACATTTACAATAAGGTTGAAACTTACTGTGATATCCCGCTTATTAGTTCAAGATGTTTTATCCGTTAGCTTGTCTTATGCGCATTTTAGACCGAGGGGCATGTTGGTAATTGCACGTAGGGGTTATTTAAGTGTATTTGGACCCAAAATCTTTCAATTGAAGTTCCTCTTTCTCTCTCTTAACTTAAGGACAGAATCTGTCCTCCCTCTCCCTCTCTTGAAGTTCATCTCAGCTCACTCTCCTCCTCATCCAATCCTTCCAGCCATTGTGTGAATAATCATGTTGCATGTTA
>Ga0315914_1007616_pt1 | contig 14906 bp, 9 predicted proteins | sample MpolenodulesMG_FD_203920 | JGI IMG/M metagenome (GOLD analysis project Ga0315914, IMG submission 203920) | Medicago polymorpha root nodule microbial communities from Los Angeles, California, United States - elongated nodules | ecosystem: Host-associated > Plants > Roots > Nodule | place: USA... | reverse complement strand
TAGAAAGCCCCCAACAACAATAACCTAACTCAGAAATGGCCACAAACACCTGCACTGAACTGGTTATTCATCCTGAATATCAGCCATACCATCTCAATGCAACTCATTCAAACATATCTTTTGGCATTGCACTCAGAAACATAGCCAGGAAGAGATCATCATTCCATGAACAATCTGTTTCTGATCAACATTTCTCTCGATCAGAAGAACAAATTTTTTTTAGAGGAGAGAGAAAATAAGAGTTAAAAGATTGAACTAATTTTGTAACAAAAAATCTCGTTTATATAGTTGTATCCAAATAAATAAAATTATTTTTTAAAAAAAAGTGATTTTTATTGCGGTAAACAAACACAAAATAGATTCTGATTTTTTCATAAAATCTCTAAAAAATAATCTCTAAATTATTTTATATCAAAATCATTTTTATTTTAATCTGTAACAAACAGACAATTATTGAAGGTAATCAATATTTATTTTTTTCAAGTATTTTACATGCATAATTTTTTTAATATAAATATTTTCTTAATTTCGCGTATCCACATAATCTGTATCATATCGTACATGTACTACGTATTCGAGCTTCATAGGTTGAAAGTAAATGAAACAAGGGTTTTGATACCCAGTACCCTCACGACAATAGTTAAAAAAAGTTTTATAACAAGTTACTTATTTTGATTTCTTAATCAATGTCCTGATGATAGTGTTTAACATTCTCCATAGAACAATAGCAATGAAGACTAAAGTGGTCCACAACTCCACATCCATTCTAACATATACCCCACAACTGAGAGACTAAAATCAAAACACAAACAGTAACCGACGGATAGTAGGTGCCAAGTCCAAGACATGGCCTAGCCTAGGGGTGTGTGTGGTCCATGAATGAAATAAAGTATGGGATACCAACCAATGAATAATTGAACCATCCTTGACCATGAGCTGTATGTGTTCCATCTATAATAATGTAGTCCCTGCCTGCAGCTACAGCCTACAGGTACAAGGTACATACATTACTGCATAGGCAAATGCATACATATGCATTGTTCTGGACCTTTATAATTTGTCAAATTCTATTGCATACCTTCCTTTTAAACCATTGACTAACTCTAACACTACAAAATCAGTACTACATTTTTTTATTTAATTAAAGATAGGTAGATGTTAATAAGTATGGAAATTAAATATTTAGGCTCGTGTGAGAATAGATGATAGGTTTTGCTTTTGCAAAAATGTCAAAAAAGAAAGAGTTAGATAGTAGAGTTTAAGCCCCACATCGAATGTTACCTGTAATCCGGCAAGGCTTGGATGGTTTCCTCCAACGGTGGCTATTCAGAAAGAAATATCTCTCTCTCTCTCTGTCTGTCACTTGGTGCTTTGGGCCACTGGGCCCCCCCTTACTACAGCCCATCACGTGATGTTGCTGTCCGTTTAAGGGTAGCAACCAAATGAGTAAATCACAGCAAACCTTAAGAAAAGAGTAAAATCATACCTCTTCACCAAAAAGCATTTTCCTCCTATTTTTTTAGTTTACTTTAAACCTCTCAAGCGCTGATACTTCAAAATGAAAGATATATTGTATCCCCTGTATATTCTGCACCGATACCGGATACTTTCTGATATGTATAGAGAGAGTATCTGAAGATTAAATTTTATTTATTTTTTTAAAACAATTATCTGATACTTTTCATATACATATGGGATACGAGGAATAGGCGGTGGAAAACTGATATGTGCGGACTACCTCATGTTTCTATTATATTTGATATATATGTAATTGACTAAGTAATGATGTTTTCTATTTAGGATATATTATATATGTAATTGAGTAGTTGTCGCTTTCTTTATTATCAATATTACTTACATTTATATTTCTCTTGTTGTCGTCGTTTGTTTTGTGTCTCTTTGTTTGTTTGAGAACGATGCTACTGTTCATTGTTGTGTGAATGCAATTTCATTATTATGCCTTATCATTTTTCTATTTCTGTTTGGTCTAGGTTTTTTCCAATTTTTTTGCCTTTTAGTTTTAGTTCATATTTTGTACTTTGAGTTTTAATATGTACTTTAAATTTAATTTTTTATTGAAGTATCTCAACCGTATTGTATCTTAAATTTTAAATTTTTCTTGTATCAGCGTATGCTCATTGTATCGTATCATGTATCTGAGCTTCATAGCTTTAAACATGTTTTTAGTCTATCAATATATAAGCATGAACAAGTTAGGAATATTAGCATCTGAATATAAACGTATGTGGAACATTGGAACTACCCATCGAGTTACATTTACAGGACAATAACTTATAGATCTTAAAAATACATCATAATTTGCTTTTGTTTTTTGGTGTTTTATTTTAGCTTCTATAGACTTTGTTCATAGTAAAATTAATTCATACAATCTAGTTCTACAAAATTTTTATAGAACTGATCTTATTTGAGACGTTTCTAACATTTAATATAAATACATCTTTTTGTCAACATTTTGAACATTCAATCACATTATTATATAGAAAAAAATAACAATAACCATTGAAATTTATACATAAATGGAGGGCCCGAAGTTCGAACTCTGATCACAACGTTCGATCTAACAATTTTGATATTTTTACCAATTAACCTATAACTTGTGTTCAATAAATAATTTCTTCTACTAAATTCAATACTAGTTTGTCATACTTATATTTTACTAACTTATATCATATTATAAGATATGTAATTAGATATTTCTATTTAGATAAAAGAAAATGCTAATAAGTTTCTTCAAGGTATTTTTTAAGTAATTCAAAATATTAATGATAACTTTTACATAAAAATTATGCATTTATTACTTTTACAATTGTTTGACTTGTAGTTCCAAAATAATATTTTTTGCTTATACATTGTACCAAATATAAGTGATTAGATCTATAAAAAAAAATTAAATAACAAATGTTGGTAATTAGTTGTTAAATTTTTTCTTTGTCTGACTTTGAACTTATGACCTTCATCTCTTTATCCATTAACTTAATAAAGTTGAGCTACCAAACCTTCTATCACAATGAATTGAATCAAGTGATAAGGAAATTAGACTCTTCAATCAAGTCGGAGATTCAATCTCTAATTATCACAAGATTCAGACAAGATTCATTTTAGAGGGAAAAATTCACCTTTTATGCCCAACCAATTTTCAAAAAGAGATCAATCACCATCAACCGACAATGAAAACTTCTTAAAAAATGATTATATGTCTAATTGGATATTAAGTAAAAAAAAGTAAAAAGATCTACTTAGATATATCAAAGGAGAATGAGTTGAATATGCAAGGACAAAATTATAAACAGGTATCAATAATAGATTGGTTAAAACGGTAAAAGACTTAGATCCTTAAACATGTAGTCAGATATTCGATTTTTGGTTTATAAATCTGAAAAAAATCCAATCGAAAATGGATAACTCATCTTATATGTCCTACATATTTATTAGTGATGAAAATTTTATACTAATACCATCTTAATGTAAAAATAAATTAAGAAAAATGCTAACAAGTGACGCACAAATTGAAGGATACAATGAGGAAAAAAAATATCTATCTAGGGGGAGTTGAATGGTAGTACAAGTATTTGACTTGGAGCATCATCAATAGCATAGCATCCATCCGGACATAACACAATCAACACCAAACCAAAACAAACCAAATGGTTCCTTCCGACAAAGCTCGATCTGAGTCTGGTCTCTGACTGAACAACAACTACAAGTGTATGTTGTGTTAGCTAGATAGATAGATAGATAGATAGATACACTATTGATTCACCCACTCACTCACTGAGAGTCACAGTACAAGTAAGTAGTTAGAAAAAAGTATGAATAGCTCTGGGGGTGGCAGTAGTAGTAACGGAGGTGTAGGGATGATGATGGGTTACAGTAAATCATCACCCTTCACAGTGTCTCAGTGGCAGGAACTTGAACATCAAGCTTTGATCTTTAAATATATGGTTGCTGGTCTTCCTGTTCCACCTGATCTTGTCCTTCCTATTCATTCCAGTTTTCACTCTCTTTCTTCCAATAACTTCTTTCACCATCCTATTCCTACCTGTAAGTAACTAACTAACTAACTAACTAACTTTTTCTTTTTCTTTTTTTGTTTAATTAATTGATTATTTCTTCAAAATGCTTTTAATTTTGATGACTGTTTGTTACTAAATTGTTTCAACCCTAATAGCTGCATATTTGATGATATCATTTACCCCTTTGTTCCTGAGAGATCCAATCAAGTTATTACTAAAGATATTAGTTGATTCTTGGCTTGTTACTTTAGAAGGGTATCATTTTTCCTAATTTTTTTTTTTATAACTGTTTCCCTTTATTGTTTACACATATATGAATACATACATGACACTGACACGTCGACACAAATAATAATTTAAGAAAATAGAAGTAATTGAATGTAATTACATGTATTGGTGTCGTGTCAGACACCGGACATGCCTTTAATCCAAAGTGTTGGTGCAAAACATTCTAAATCAGTAATACATTTGCCATCATTTTCCACTATCTGTCAATTTGGATTTTATTTTCCATTTTTGAGAGAGACATAGATTTGGAAGTACTTATTGCTTTTCTTTCCTTCTCTTCAGCTCATTATACTTGTAACTAAATCTTACTAGTGTTTTGTTGCATTATTCAATTATGGAAATTTTTACCTATAGCCTTTACTGCTTACAAATGAATGTTTCTTATTAATTGTGGTCTAGCGTGTGTCTGAAATGTTGGTGATAAAGTAATTGTGTAAACCTAACTGTGCTTGTAAATTTACAGTGAGTTACTGTTCCTTCTATGGGAAGAAGGTGGACCCGGAGCCAGGAAGATGTAGAAGGACTGATGGAAAAAAGTGGAGGTGCTCTAAGGAAGCATACCCAGACTCCAAGTACTGTGAGCGCCACATGCACCGTGGCCGCAACCGTTCAAGAAAGCCTGTGGAATCACAAACTATGGCACAGTCGTCATCCACTGTGACATCGCTAACTGTCGCTGGTGGCAGCAGCAGAGCTGGTAACTTCCAGAACATTCCAACAACAAATGCATTTGGTAGTGTTCAAAATACTACAGGTTCTGGAACCGACCGTGCCGATTATCATCTTGATACCATTCCCTATGGGATTCCAAGTAAAGAATACAGGTATTGAAATCCTTATTATGTATATCATTTCACACTTGTTGATTGGAAAATACTTTTAACCAAAGAGAATGGAACAAAATATTTATCATATTGTTTGTGCTCTTGAGAAGTAATATTTTTATCTGAATTTGCTGCAGTTTCTTTATTCCCATTATTGTGCAGTTGAGTTTCTGTTGTGTACATAATACTATGTTTATAACATGGATTTCTAATTTTCCGCAGAGATTCACAAGCATTAGAACCACATTTTTGTGTAAATCGTTGAAAGAATGACAAGAGTTATTGGTTACTTTGCTTTGGGTCACCTTCTTACAATTTTCTTTTCAATATTGAAAAGGGGAATTGTAGTTTTTTCACAATATCCTAAACTGTTATTTTGTCTGTCTGCTTGCTAGTTCTTGTTCTCCATATTTGTGTTGGGTGATACTCTGACACGAGGGCTAGGTATTAGATACCGGAATCAGTAGATCTCCATGAATCACCCAAACCACTTTTCGAATGACATTTTGACAAAATTGTGAGGGAGAAAGACGGTGTTTTAATTGCTCTCTGATTTTCTTTTCCATGCATTTATTTATTCCTAGAATATGAAGTTTATATTAAAACAACTTTTTTGGCATAAACAATAAACATTGAGAAACATTTTAGCATGTTAATATGTGGTCCTTCTGTCAGCCTGCCATAGCTGTCACATGGGGATAATGAGCAAGGTAGGTACTCTGAATTGAATGTCTTCTAATTTTACTTTTGGTACATGATGCATTTCCTTCATTAATTTCCGACAAAAGGGTGTTTGACGCTTTCTCTTCATACACCTTCAAATCTAGCTGCAAATTTTATTCTTTTCGTGGTAGCCATATCATGTTGCTCTCTTTGAAATTTTAAGTTGCAGACTATAAGACAAAAATATTTGTTGTTTTCGTGATCTTATTTATACGACATCACAGTTAAATATCAATTTGTCCATAGATATTTAGTTTTGATATTTAATTTTGACGTCAGACAAATTTATTTGGGAGACTGCTGTCACTGACACTGATTGTATTCAAAGATATGATTGCATTCTTAAAAGCTTGAACTTCTGATGGTTTTCAGCACCTTTGCCTTTTCATTTAGTTTCCTTTCAATCAATTTAATGGGACCTTGATTGGGTAAGTTCATCATATGGTGACATATTTCATTAAGTTTTGTTTCTACCATATCTATTTCAATGTTATTTTATGAGTCCATTCAAGATAATGAGATGGCAAGAGCTTTAATTAGGAAAGCATACACGTTCTTGTCTTGTCATCATGTTTTTGCCTGCTTCAATTATTTCTTAATTATAATGTCATATAACCATCTTCATGATTATTCGTTTGTAGTATTGAACATGGCTAATAATTCATAATGTTCTATGATGGTTTCTTGTATGATTAAATATGACTGGAAGCAACAAATTATAAGCGAAAAGGTGCCTTTTTTATACTACATGACGTGGCCAACATTGTTATTCGTCGCCCCTTTAATTGAACAGGTATCTTCAAGGTCTTAAATCTGAGGGTGGAGAACATAGCTTCTTTGCAGAAGCTTCAGGAGGAGACAACAAGGGTCTCCAAATGGAGTCGCAGCTGGAAAACACATGGCCTCTGATGTCAACTAGAGTTGCCTCTTTTTCTGCATCAAAATCAAGCTGTAATAATTCCATGTTGCAGAGTGATTATCCCCAACATTCATTTTTATCTAGTGAATATGGATCTGGAGAAGCTGTGAAGGAAGAGGGCCAGCCTCTTCGACCCTTTTTCAGCGAATGGCCTAAGAGCAGAGAGTCATGGTCTGGTTTGGAAGATGAGAGATCCAACCAAACAGCATTCTCCACAACTCAACTTTCAATATCCATTCCTATGTCATCGTCTGACTTCTCTGCCACAAGCTCTCAGTCGCCACACGGTGAGATATATTTAAGTTTGGTAAAGTTTCAGATTGTATGCAATAAGCATCTATTAACCGAATCCCATAATTATATCGTTGCAGATAACTAGAGCAGTCATCCAGGACCTTCAATGCAATTTTATGGAAGGACCAAACAAATCTAGTTGGATAAGTGTTATTCAATCGAATCCTGTATTCGTGTATTTTCTTTCGTTGAAGCTGATATGTGTACAACTTTATGTAACCTCAGCGGTTTGTTGTAAGCAAGACCAACACCTTACTAGTCATCTTGTGGGAGGAGTGAATGTTTGTACTTTGTAGAACTCTGGGGCATTCTTCGTTTTGTATTTAATGAGCGAGTAGAAACATTTTCGTTCTGAATTGATATATGCTGAATAAAGTTGCTGGTTTTGTTCTTGAATATTGGATTTGCCCGTTTGAAGTTACAACACAAAGTTCAGCAACCCAATTTCTTTCTCCAAAATTTGTGTTCAGAGGCAAAATTTTCGTATCTCAACATTAAAATAGAATTGAACAGTAACGTCAATTCTATTTGAGAGCATTCAAATATGGCGCCTTCTAGGGTGGATAAGGGTAACATATCATCCACCGTGGATGAGTGAAAAAATTGTAAGTGCACCGTACACCTGCCACACCTAATTAATTTATACCCTCCCTCCTCTCTCATCTTCTTCATTTTTCTTTTTGCTACCATTCTTTAAACTTCTTCCAAAAAAACATCAAATGCTCAAATTCAAATCCAACAAAACACTTCAAATCCAAAAATTAAAAAATCACAAACACATTACACAAAATCAAATGTTCATAATCAATCTTCGATCCAAATCCAAACATATAAACCAATCTCCTTTTAAATCAAATTTGTTGTTGTTTGTTTGGTTACACTGTCAAAATTCTAACTTGAGTTTCTGTTCATGGGTTTACCTTGTTATATGAGTAAAATTGAAAAAACAATCGATAGTTGCTGCAAATCTATTTAAAAATCTATAGAATTATTCATGAAGAAAGTTTTGTTCCAAAGGAGAGAGAATAGAGAAAGGGTGAAAAATCGATAACATCTGAGTTGGAAGAAATTGTATGTTTGATTTTTGTTGTTGTTTGTGGAGCTATATAATTTGTCAAATTCTGTTTTTTTTTCTTTTTTTTCTACATGTGATGCTAGATTTCTGCTACCACGGTGGTGAAGAGAGAGAGGAAGAGGGGTGTGAATTGTAGAATAATCTGATGTGAAGGGTCTATGATGATATGATATGCCTTAAATTAATCAATGGTAGAAATGCACTCATCCACGGTGGATGATATGTCACACTCATCCACCCTAGCCTGAACCTTCAAATATGCTAACATTAATTGTCTGTTGAATCAGTTTTGTCTCAGAGAAACCGAAAATTCAACAACCGACCCTTATACCACTAATTGGGGTTGGATATATAGATAAAATTATGCCATAATATTTTATTATAAATTATATTTTGATCTAACTCATTGATCTCTAAACTTTTTTGATAGTTTCTCTTATAATTTTCATCGGTCTTCCTCTACTTTTTTGATCCGACTCTCCTTCGTCTGATCTACTCCTTGAACTACAACATCTACAACATTGTCACATGTTCAAACCACCTAAGTCTATTTTCTATCATCTTTGCTACAATAGATGTTACCTAAACTCTCTCTCGAATGATGTCATTCTTAATCTATAAAAATTAAACTTGAATTAGGATAAATTATTTTGTATTTTTTTTAGGAGAACTTTTTCTTTAGTATTTTTATTTTTGAAAGAAAAGATACTTATAGGATTTCATTAATAATAATATCAGTAATATTTTATATTTTTTTAAGGGAGATTCGTTTCAACAGAATCAAAAATTGTGGCTGATAGCATATATGACATGGAGAGTGTCTTTTATATCAATGATTGTAGACACTCGTTGAGTACCAATTTAGAAGTTATTAGGAGACAAGTCAATGATGTTGCTCTTAGTTTAGCTAAGGAAGCACTACATCACACTAGTCTCCACATTCATCTTAACATTCCACATTGTATTTCTACTTTGATCAATAATAAAAAACTATAATCTTCTTTCTGTCAAAAAAAAAGGGAGATTCGTTTCAGACTTGATTAATAGCGTGTCAATCTGTCCATTTTTCTCAAATGAAAGCTAAAGTCCACTACTATCATGATAAAATTTAAACTTGAAATTATTGGTAGAAATGATATAATTTTTTTTTTGACACAGAAATGATATAAATTATTTAGTATTGTTTTAAGAGGATAAATTTTTTTTTTTATTGTTTTTTAGGAGAACTTTATTTTTAGTATTGTTATTTTAAAGTCTTTTTACCTCAAAACAAAACTTTAATCAGTAAATTTTTAATTGAAAAAAATAATTAGAACGTTTAGATGAAGATTAACTATCTCTCTGTACTGCAATAATCTATCTAGCTTAGCCTTCTTCCCCATCTCTCTCTGTACAACACAACATGTGGATAATCACCATGGTTGTTTTGCTATGTTACCTCGATACTACGTTAGTCGCAGTGGCGGCGAACCAACACTTTGCGCCGCGACGACCACCGAGAAGAACATCTGACAGTGCATTCTCCATGCATGAGTGAGTCACTCAACTCAAAATCAAAGCTTTCCATTTTTATTTAGATCATTAATTAAAACAATATCAATTTTGCTCCAAATTTGGCTGGCACGAAATTGATTTCATTGATTCTTGACTATTTGAAGTTGCTATTTTTTTTGGCTCAGTTCGAATTCAGATTTTGATGGTGGTCGGAACTTGAACCACGAACCTTACATATATTATGAATTACATTTGAAGTTGCTACTTTTATATATATAAGGAGGGATATTTTTTTTTTAAGAAGTTAAATTCAAATTTGTCCACTCAAACTCACACTTGTAAGGAGGGATATATTGACTCTAGTAATCCTAGAGAATTACTTCACGTCCTCACCATTTATTTTATCTTAATCTAATGAGATTTAAATCTTATTAATAATTTGACCTCATCTTTCTAATCATTCTCATGAGATTTAATGAGATTTAAATCTTATTAGTAATGACTTAAGCCGGAGCGAGGGGGCAGACCGCGGATGTCATGAATGTGTTCAGAGACATACACATGGGGAACTGGGAAGTTCCTTTAGTAGAGTGTTGATTCGAAATTTGTTGTGGACGATCTTTCTGCTCGGTGTAGGCGAGCAGAGTAAAGGATTTTGACGCGCGGTTACTTTGTTGTTGGGATCCAGCTCGTATGTGCGAGGACATGTGCTCGTTGATCCCTCTGTTTGTTCGCCACATTATGCCAAGATTGTCATGTTGGAAGATGTGCCCGGCCTATCTAAGCTCGTCCATGTTGGTCAGGAGTGAAAAGGATTCCCTGGTTAGAAAGTTTGTCGTTTGTGATTCGGTAATTAATGCCCATGTCTCGAGGATGAGACTGAGGGGACATGACCTTTGGTTTCTGATTGCCACGTGTAAAGGTGATGGGGGTACTTGAGTACCTAGTGCCTTGAGGGCGCCTCGGTTTGTGTTTCCAAGACGTTATCAGAATCGTTGATCTGTTCCTGACATTTGAGAACCAAAGGAGTTTGATCAGAACCGTTGGATTAGTTGATTGGGATGATCTGGAGTGTTGTTACGTTTAGTTGATGAAGAGTCGTATGTGAAGGACTGCACAAGAACGTGTTCGCTTGGTTTCTGAAAGGTTGCGAAGGGAGTATAAATATGTTTCAAACATATGTTTGGAACACTTAGTATTTTTCCATTTTAGCAACCTAAGGTTTTCAGAATTTCTTCTGGAGATTTCAAGTGCCGTTTGGTCTTCTACTTCATCAACATCAACTTCCAGTTTTCTGTTCTTAACACAGGTTCATCACTTCTAGGGTTTTTCTTGGAGGGAGACACCACTGGTGACTAGCCGTATCCTTTCTAGGGTTTTGACTAGTCGCCGCTGAGTGGTGGGTTGTTATATTCCTCCCTACCCATCCTCAGATTTAAGGTTTCCTATCGTGGAGATGAGCCCGATGTGTGAAGGAAAAGTGGGCTCGATCGCTTTGGATTCACCCTTCTTTTGTGCCTTTTTTCAGTCGTGACTCAAATTGGCTAACTCCCTGGCAGCGGCGCCAAAAACTTGATGTAGTAAATCCGCAAGTGCACGGTTTACCAGTGTAGTAATAAGAGAGTATCGTTCCAACAGGGAGTTGTTTAATTTAATTAAATTTTATGAATGTTTAGAAGAAAGTATAGTTGAAAAGTTAATATTTTTAACGGTTGAAAATAATAATAATAAAAAGCGTCTTGGGATTATTGGTTCATCTTGGTGACAAACCCTTCACAAACCAAATCCTAAACCTAGAACTTTATGTTGGACCTACTTTCTAAAGACAAGTTTCTCTTAAGCCTATTACATCTCCTTTCGGTTTCAGTGAGTGTGTTCCTCTAGCAACCACACCTGTTCTCATGGTTGATTGCTATTGGAATCCTTGAAGAATGAAACTTTATTTGTCTCAAGGTTTGCTAGACTATTCTCATATTTTGCAATCGTTGTCTAATTTCACTTGTTCCAATATCAAAACTTCTTCTTTCGATGCTTCGCTTTGATATTTGTGATGATGAATTAACAAGTACTAACCCTCCGATGTTGCTTTATGAGTTTGATACTTGTTAATTCATTATAAAAACGGTGAAATTAGATTAGAAAGTAGATTTACATAAAATTAAGGTTCGAGGCTTGGTTTGATTAGGATTAGGTCATCAGACTCATCCAACAATCCCAAGACAAAAAGAGTCTACTCACTCATGTTCATTGTAGAAATAGAAGAGAAGAAGAAGAACATAAATAAAATAACAAGAAAATAAAAGATGAACTTTTATTAAAGAAAACAATTGTCACTATTGAATTCCAAGAACAAAAGATGATTATACAAGCTAGATGGCTGCCTATTTATAGTCTAACATTGACTTGAGCCCCAAGAATTAAATCACTAAAGTGTTGCAAAAGAAACCATGGGCTCTAGGTCAGAAATACTAAAATAGGCAGCTTGTCGAAGAAGCAAAAGCAGCAAAAGGACAATAAGGGGCGCACCTATGCTCATATTTTGGTGAAGGATCTTCAAACTTTGTGCACAAGATATTTTTGTATAAGATCTTCATATTTTTGGCATGAATCAACTCCAAATCTCCTTTCTTTTGCTCCAAGACTCAATCTTTTAAATATTTGTTCTTGAAATAAAATAACTTGCAATTGAAGTAAAATACCTCTAAAAAGGAAATAAAAACATATTAAATCGAAATAAAATAAACTGACATGTTATATTAAAACCACTAATTATTGACTCATCAGGAGTCTAGAGTACTCGCAGCAGTTTTCCCCTCGTCCATAGCGGACTGTTCTAATAGGGAAACCGAGTTCTGGAGTTTATTTGCCTGCAGGAAGCATTATCGGGTAGCCTCGATGTCGCCGTGCAGGGTTGTTATTGTGCCGTTGTTTGCATGATATTTTAGTTCCAAGTGGGCAGTTGAGCATGCGGCCCCAAGCTACGCCAGTCCAGTCCTCCCTATGATGCAGTTGTAGAGGGAGGTGCAGTCGATCACCAAGAATGGGATCTTTATTGTCTTCATCCCTTTCCCTTCCCTGAAGGTTACGAGTAGTTCCACGTAACCCCACGGTTTGGTGGAAGATTCGTTGAAGCCGTAGAGTTTGGTTCCAACGTAAGGAGCGAATTTGTTCTCCATCAGGTTGAGAGTCTTGAACAGCCCGGTGTACATGATGTTCCAAGAAGCCCATGTGTCTATTAGGACTCTCCTGATATCAAAGTTGGCCATCCCGTCTTGAACAAGCAAAGGGATGGCTCAGTTAGGTGTTCCTTCGGGTAGTTTGTGGTCGTAGAAGGCCAACAGAGGTCGCCCCCGGGTTTTTGTCCGGGTTGGACCAGATGGTTGACGCTTAGCAGCTCTTCAAACTTCCTCTTCATGCTTCCAACAGAGAGCGTAGAGGTACCTCCGATGATGACGTTGGCAGCGGGGAAGTGTTCCCATGAGCACGTATATGGAGTTATATCCATGTGCTCTAGGAATGTATTGAGTTGCACGACTGCCATGACGACAGCCGCGTTCTTTTCTTTTCCATCGGTTATGAGCTCGATGGCTTGTCTTTTCGGCTCTGAGTTCTTGGTGAACTGTTTGAGCCCTCCTCGTTGTATGAGCATTTCTATTGCATCTTTCAGGTGGATGCAATCGTCGGTGGTGTGATCGTGGCATTTGTGGAATCTGCAATATTTTGTTTTGTCGACCCCTTTCTTCTCTTGTGAAGGAGCTTTGGGGGCTTGACCCCAGCGTCCTTCAGCTCTGCAACGGAGATTTCAGCAAGAACTTTCTCCCTTGACATTGATAAGGGAGTTTATTCTGTGAAGCGACCGCCTGGTCCTTTCCCTTCACGGGGGGTTTTGCCTTCCTTCTTCTTCTTCTCGTGGAAGGGCTTTCTGGAGGATTCAGCAGCAGGTTCCTCCTTCATGGCCTTGTTGAGGCTATCAGCATAGACCTCTTCCTCATAGCGAATGTAGGTCTTAACAATCGCGAGGAGTTAATTATAGGTTTCTGGGTGGTCAAGCTGAACGGCCTTCTTGACGTATGTGCCTTCGCACAGACCTTTGATGATTAGGTATTGTTTCATGTTCTCATCAACACCTCGCACCTGAACCGCTTCTTTGTTGAACCTCTCGATGTAGTCTGGAAGAGGTTCGCTTCTTCCTTGGACAATGGTTTCAAGGGACGCCATAGTCTTGGGTTGGGTCCTTGAAGCCGTAAAATGAGTGGTGAACTCGTGAAGGAGGTCATCCCATGTGTCTATTGAGTTTCTCCTTAAGTTCTTAAACCAGGTCATAGCTCCTCGTCGGAGTGTGGTGACGAAGAGCTTGCACTTGACTGCTCCTCGTACTACTTGGTATATGAAGACAGCCTCTATGTTCTCGATGTGCTCGTCGGGGTCTGTAGTCCCGTCGTAAGAGTTCATCTGAGGTGGTTTTTCCAATCCGCGAAGGATTGGAGTATCTCGGATGCGCCAAGTGAAGGGACCGTATGTGTAACGTCTACCTCGGGCATCGCGTTCGTCGTCAGAACTTGACGAAGAGGAGGAGGACCAAGAGCACCTGCTTCGCCTTGGTGGGGATCTTTGTGGAGGAGATCGCCTAGGTGGAGAGCGTCTTGGGGACCTTATCCTTGGTGACCGCCACCGCGGCTAGGAGATCTCACGCTGACGGAGCGTCTGGGAGACCTAGATCTAGAACGGAAGGGACTCCTTCCCCTTCTGTTACGGGGTGGGGAAGAAGTATCACAGATGTGGATCAATTGCCTTTTTGATTGCTTAAGTTCAGCTATTCGCTTACTTTGCTCCTCAGCCAACGTTATTTGGCGTTCAATCGTATGGAGCAGGAGATTGATCTGTGAATCTGTGGTGCTGTCGACCATCTCTTCAGGTCGCGGGGGACCGAAGATTGGTCGTTCCTGCAGCGGGATCTCGCCGTCAACACTTGTTGGAGTCGTTCCTCTTCGAGGGCTCTGCACAGGAGATGTAGAAGCAGTTCGTCCGTCCTGGTTTGGACGTTGGACGATGCTTTGGAGACGTGGTGCACCGTTGACAGCCATAGTTTATATGTGAAAGCTTTGGTTTTTTGTATGTAAAAAACGGGGAGAGCTTGTAATTCCCACAGACGGCGCGACTTATCGTACTTGCTAGAAGGTGGTTGTCGGCGCTGTATTGAATGCGGTGGTTCCCGGTGGTTGTTTGTACTTCTGGTGAGCGTTGGACCAGATGGG